>ERZ857955.105-NODE-105-length-128533-cov-8.300604_pt1 | contig 128533 bp, 114 predicted proteins | sample MGYA00519956_ERZ857955 | MGnify/ENA primary metagenome ERZ857955 (study PRJEB31778, sample SAMEA3449378) | human gut metagenome | biome: human gut; feature: human-associated habitat; material: faeces | place: United Kingdom | collected 2010/2012 ...
TTCCTGTAAGCAACATAACTTTCAGCATAGGGTAATACCAACCATATTCTGTTTCAGCTGTTTCCAAAAACCTCTTTTGCTCATCTACAGTTAAAAATCGTCTTTGCTTACTATTTGTCTTTTCAGGAAGAATAATTTCAAAGCAGGGATTTATAGCAATCAATCCATTATTCTTAGCTGATTCAAGACATTCTCTGAAACTTCCAAGAGCATCTTTTATTGTGGTGATACCTATTCCATCACTTAACATTCCATTAATAGCTACCTGTATGTCAAAGCAAGTTAAGCTATTCAACTTTCTTTTACCAATTCTATTACCAAAAGTTCTTTCATATCTTCTAGTCATAGGATATATGCTTGTAGTTTTAATTTTAGGAACCTTAAATGTATTAAACCATTTGTCTCTAAACGCATCAACCGTAATATCACTACTAATAAGTGCTGGATTTTCAGCTTCTTCAACTTTTTTGTCAAATTCAGCTAATACCTGTTTCTTATCATGCCCCGTAACACGAATTGGAATTCCATTAATCTGCTTTCTCGCTTCCCATAAACCATTTGAACGCCTTCTTATATTTGGCTCTTTTTTAGTTTTTACTAATGTTTTTTTGCCCATTTGTTCTCCTTTCTGCGAAATGTAATTCAGAGAACAAACGTTCTATTCGTATTATAGCAAAGTTTGCTCTCTTTTTCAATACAATAATCGCTTTATCTTTCTAAATTTTCTTTTCTCCTTTTTCTCAAGCATTACTATTTAGTTATTCCTCTTTTAAGCCCTGGTTTGATCATCAATCCATTTATCCAATAGTGTTTTATTTGCATATAGCCTATTTCCAATTCGTACAACAAATTCATGTTCATGCTCTTTAAACAATTTTCTGCAAGATGTCTTTCCAATACACAAATAATTACAAGCCTGCTCCAATGTTAGTAATGCTGGTTCGATAACATTAGTGTTTTCATTCACTTTTTCTTCCTCCACCTCATTTTGAATCTTTACTTTTATTAATTCTATTATTTAGTCAACTCCCAATTGCTTTTTAATTAAACAATTAATTTTTTTCATAACCTCTGAATCTCGTGGAATATGACCTACCTTACTTATTATTTGTTTCTTTTCAACCACGGTAATTTGTTCAATTAATAATATTGAGTTCTTTTGAAAATATCCATTTACATCTTTCGTAGTAACTAGAATATGTGTTATCACTTTCTTCTTCGTTACTCTTCCTGTACAGGGACAAACTGAAATTACTTTTGAATATTTGTTATTTTGGTTATTACTTATTACTACACAGGGACGAATGCCTGACTGAATGGAACTATTTGGATGTTGTCCCAAATCCACATATATCACATCTCCCCTCATAATCTGTCTCATATAGTTATATCTCCTTTACATTTTTAGAGGAAGATTTAACTCTCCTTCATCTACAGTTATCATATGTCCACCTGCCTGCACCACGTCTCCAACTTTCTTATACGCATCAACAACCGTGTCAGATATTAAAGCCATTTTACATACTATAATACCATCAACCATCCCGCATTCTATGGCTCCAATCATTTTTCTAAATTGTGCATCACGTACATTTTTACCTAATATGTTTCTACGTAATATCTTTACTATTCTAATGCAATGTGCTTTTGCATACTCTCTTATGTATCTCAGTTGCTTGTCTTCCTTCCATTCCACATTCTTTTCTGTTGAATTTACAACTGACAAATATGCTATTACCTTAATTGTTCTATTTTTCTTTCCCATACCTTTTACCTTTCTTACTTAATCGGAAACTCTTCTATCATATTAAGAAACTGCTTTTGAAAATATATTCTTACTTTCGGTGTCAACTTCATTAATTCTTTATCAATTGATAAATCCGAATTCTTTCTATGGACAACCAAAATTGTATTTGCATCAGTTTCTAATACCGTTATTAATTCGTAAAGCAGATTAATACCTAACCTTCTAGATCCCTGCTCTATTTGTGCTATATGTGAAGGACTTTTGCCTACAGCCTCACTTAACTCTTCTATCGTCATATTTTTTTCTTTTCTCAATCTTCGAATAGTTGAACCAACATTCCATCCTTCATATTTCAATATGTTGCCTCCTCCATACGTTCATATTCATTCTGTTATGTTAGACAGACCATAATATGCCTGCCTAACATAAGATTTATTATTCAAAATTATAATTACCCATAGCGAAACATCCCTCTTCAAAAAGATAAATTCCTACTCCATTATCATTCATAACTGTAAGAAATGCTTCTCTTTCAATAGGATTATTACTTATATCATCCAGAGTTCTTAACACCACCAGATTAATGTTTTTATCCTGCATTTCATCTAAAAACTGCTTAATTGCTTTTCTTTCGATTACATTATCTTCACTTGTATCCCAAAAACAATACTCTACATTTAAGCCTCTCCTTTTGCATTCCTTACCAATATCTTTAGCTACATTAATTACTGTGTTCAAATCTTTTATTGACTTAATGAATATCACTCCATTAACGACTTCTTTACGATTAAAAATCTTTAACATAAATATTTCCTTCTTTCATAAGTATTTCGACTAACAAATGTGCACGTTTCTTAATCACAATATAACTGTACTTGATTTTTTTCTTACTTTTTATGTGGTTACTTACGTATTTACTACGTATCATATGCGTAGCCTAAACACCTTGAATTATGTTATATAAGAATTTTTTAATTATTTCTCGTTCTTCCTTTTTTACCTTAATCGATAAATTATTCTCCCTTTGTCCTAAAATCACATAGTCTAGCGAAACATTTAGTTTTTCAGCTATTTCTACAAAAGTATCTATACTCGTACTATGTGCCCCGGATTCAATACCACTATAAGTTCTTACCGAAATACCTATATCATCTGCAAAGCTTTCCTGCGTATATCCCTTCTGTTTTCTTAGTTCTTTAATCCTTCTGCCGCTTTCTTTTACGTTGTAAATCATATGTTTTCTCTCTTTTCTGATTTATACCAGATAAATTTTTATTATCTACTACAAAAATGTTCTTCATAAATTCTATATTAATATTCGTACATTTTCTTCCTAACCAAATTGGGAAAACAAAGTTTATTTTCTTAATTGCATATAGACTTTATTTTTTATTTAAATTTTATTTTTGAATACAGCATGCTTTTTAATATTTAAACAACCAATAAAAAGATATAAGATGTATATTACTAAATTTAATTTACAAAGGAGATTTATTATTATGAACAATTTACAGACACACATTGAAGAATATTTAAAATATTGTGAAATTCAAAAAAGACTAGATGCAAAAACACTAAAGGCTTATAAAATAGATTTAACACAATTTATGAAAGAAATTAATACTGAAAATTTTATTGACATTACACCTTCTATGCTTGAGAATTTTATAGCTAATCTACACAGAAAATATAAACCTAAAACCGTCAAGCGCAAAATTGCATCTATCAAAGCCTTATTTCATTATTTCGAATATCGTGATTTAATCGAGAAAAATCCATTCAACAAACTTCAGATTAAATTTAGAGAAGCAATAACATTACCTAAAATAATTCCCTTGAACTATATCGAAGCAATTTTATCTACTATATATGATTACAAAGGTTCTGCAAAAACTAAATTTCAGCGAAGAAATGCCTTACGTGATGTGGCTGCCATTGAGCTCCTCTTTGCTACAGGTATGAGAATATCTGAACTTTGCTCTCTTGGTATTAATGACATTAACTTAGATAACGGAACAATTTTAATTTTTGGAAAAGGCTCTAAAGAACGAATGTTACAAATAGGAAATGTCGAAGTTATTAATATTTTAAAAGAATATCACGCAGATTTTTTGCGTGAATGTGAAAACTGTGGGAATTTTTTTGCCAATCAATCTGGCAATCCACTCTCAGACCAAACTGTTCGAAGAATGATAAATAAGTATACTGAACTTGCATCAATAAATCTACGCATAACACCACATATGTTTCGCCATACATTTGCAACCAGTCTTCTTGATGCAGATGTTGACATCAGATATATTCAAGAAATGCTTGGGCACAGTTCTATAAATATTACAGAAATATACACACATGTTGCAACAGCAAAACAAAAAGATATTTTGAGTGCTAAACACCCTAGGAATATGTTTAATGTCTAACTTTGTCATAAATAATTTTATTTTTTGATAGATAATTGATGATTATTCATCATTTTTTTACAATGGAGGTAGAATATGAACAATATATATTGGATAGGTCCACGTCAATCTGATATTGATAATACAAATTTTAAATTTGCAGGATCAATAACAATTTATGGAAGCAATATTAATGGCAATACAGCATATTGCTCCGTAGCTAATAAAAGAATAAATCATAATGTGGATAATGATGATTGTAATCGATTTTTTAGCGAGAAATTAAAAGAAATATGTCATAATGATCCTAAGTCCCAATTTCTTTTTTACAATTTTTCATATGCTTATGAATTCGATGATGAAATTCAAAAACATGTGATAGGATTAAATCCATATAACATAATCGATATGTTAGCTGATAAAATAAGATGCAGAACAATTCTTAATAATATAGTAGAAACAGTTCCATTTATTACATTGAAAGGTTCCGAATGTTCATTTAGTAACTTATGCAAATATTTTTGTGGTTATACTGAATTTGTTATTCAAAAAAAGCATTCTTCTGGTGGAGAAGGGACATATATCATCAATTCAAATTCTGACGTTATTAAATTAAACGCTTTTGATGAATATATGATTTCCCCTTATATAAAAGATTCAATATCATTAAATGTTCACATTGCAATAATAAATAATAAAACAATTGTGTTTCCACCGTCTATTCAAATTATTACAGAACAGGACGGACGCTTATTGTATCATGGTGCAGATTTTATATGCTACCAACAAATATCTGAAAAAATAAAAAATGAAATAAAAAACTTATCTACTAAAATTGGTGATTTTGTATGTAAACGTGGATATAAAGGTGTATTGGGTATAGATTTTCTATTAAATAATGGAACAATTTATTTTATGGAAATCAATCCTCGTTTTCAAGCTTCTAGTCAATTAGTAAACAGAGGATTGTTAGAGTCTAATCAAAGTTCGCTTTTTGAAATTCATTTGCAATCTTTTGATTTGTTCCCTATCAGAGCGATAAGTGACTTTGATGTTCTGTATAGTAATTATGTATTCTCAACCAATAATATTACTAAAACAAGACTAAAAAAAATAATTAATTCCTACGAAATTGAAAAATTTCAAGCTGATGGATATGATATAGATTGTATAACACCATTTGAGAAAAATTCTTATTTATGTAGATGTATATTTAAACAAAGTATCTGCTGTATAAATATAAACAACAAATTTACTTTACATCCAAATTTATTTGTTGAAAAAATAGCATATAATTTATTTAACAAATTAAATAATAAAAAAGAGTACATAAAATTTGCACTATTAAATCATGGAGTAACTCTTACTAAAGCTGCATTAACATATTCACGAAAACAAGGAACAATAAGAGAAGCGGTATTTGATGCGATTGACATTACAATATTTAATAACATTTCAGTGAATGTTCCTATAAAATGTAAGTTTGTTTCATTTAGTCCTTTTACAATTGATTTTATTGATAACGAATATACTCTTTATTGGGACGATATTAGAATTTGTACTGTTTCCATTTCATTTTTGCCTAACAACTTGATTAATAAAAAAACTCTCTCAGGAGTCCCATATGATTCAATCATAAATCTTGCAAATGATAGAATACGTATAAACCCAGCTCCTATTTGTGTTTATAAATTAGAAAATGAATCATGTCAGTTTTGTAATTTACCAACAATAAATGATAAATATAATATTAATGATATTTATGAGGTTATTGATTATTGTTTGGAATATGTGGATTTCCGACACTTTCTAATTGGAGGTGGTACATATTCAAAAGATGGTGGTTGGAATATAATATTAAATATAACTAAATATATTCGTTCTAAATGTAACAAAGATATATATCTTATGTCGATTCCACCTAAAGAACTATCAATATTAGATAAACTAAAAGATGCTGGAATTACCGAGGTTGCATTTAATTTAGAAATGTTCGACCGTAATCTAGCACAAAATATTATGCCAGGGAAAGGATGCATAGGATTAAATCAATATCTATTGGCTTTTAGACATTCAATAAAGTTATGGGGAAATACTGGCTGTGTACGAAGCTTGTTAATTTATGGATTTGACACAGACGATACTTTTTTGTCTGGAATTGAACAGCTTTGTCAATTAGGGGTAGAACCAATAATATCAATTTTCAGACCTTTGGAAAATACTGAATTATCATATTTGAATCCACCCCCAACGTCTGATATTTTGAAGATATATCAAAAATGTCAAGATATAGTTCAAAAACATAACTTAATTTTGGGGCCTGACTGTCCACAATGTCAAAATAATACATTGAGTTACACTAAAATATTTTAAAATATTATTGTTCCTGAATATTGTTGCTATATTTATAATGCAGATATTCAGGAGCAATACTTTGAGCAACTTCTAAATTACTACATTTAATACTATGCTCAATTTCATTTACCATATATATTCCTGATTTCTTTTGAGTTGATGGTTGCTTATCCATTTGTTCAATTTGCTTTTCTTTTATTTTTATGTCTAATTTTTTTTCTTCTAATTCATATTTAAAAAGTTTGTTTTGCTGATGAACTCTACGTGTTTCTTCAATTTTTTTGTAGAAATCCATAAACTTATTGCCTGCTGCAAAAATGGTATATATTGAACTAATAAACAACATTATGTTTGGTAATGAATCCACACATGTAATGTAAAATTCATATGGTGAATTATGTCGTAATTCTATAGAATCTATATGTTTATCCGAACAATTATCACGTAGAATATTATTTATTTGTTTATACAATATATTTACTGCATCTAAGTCATCTTTATTTATATTAGTCTTAATTAATAATTCAACTTTCTGTGCATGAGACAAATTGTTAAGTAGCAATTCTCTAATTTCTCCAATATTTAATAAATATGAATGTAATACGTTCAAATCCCAATCGTTATTATGTGACAAATCGGTAACTATATTATATAATGATTTCAATTGAGGATGAGAAAAGTTCTCATTAGAGCATGCTAATTTACAAAAATGTTTTACCATTCTGAAATCACATAAATCACAAGCCTCTTGAATACCTAATATAATACACTCATATGCTAAATCATCTTTATTCAATGCAATATAAATATTTGCTAACGGAAAATATTCCTTATGTGAATAGAAAAATGCAGCAAGGTCGTTGTACATCGAACAATATTCTTTCTTTGATATATTTTGGTTATCTGTATGTATTTCCACATTATCCTGTGTTGTATTTAAATAACTAGTAGCACCTATAATATACGGAATTTGATATGGTGGAAGTGTCACATTTTCCATTTGCATTTTTTCAAATTTCATATATTCTAAATTAATGTGTGATAAATCAATATTTCGGATTTTACAATTACGCATTGTAGAATTTTCCAGAGTATCCGTTCTGATTTCAGACGAAATAAATGTACAATTTTCAAATAAGCAATCAAACAACGTGCTTTCAATTATTGTAGTTGTTTCGAAGATGCAATCTATAAATACGCTATGACTAAAGTTTGCTCCCTTAATTAAGCAATCGTTAGTGAAGGAAACATTGATAAAATAACAATATTGAAAGTTAGCTCCACTAAAATCACATTTAGCAAATTTAGTTTTGGTAAATTTTGATCCAGTAGCAGCTGCTCCATTAAATTTACTTTTAATAAACTTAGATTTGTTAACTGCTATTCTTTTTAAATCTTTTCGCGTAAAATCCTTAGAAATTTCTGCATTAAAGTACTGTAATGAAAAATTATTATCCATTGCATCACTATCTGGTAATAATCTTTTTACTTTAATGCAGGATTCTTTTATTTCTTTCTCTGAATATAATTTTTTCATAAGTGTTCTCCATTATGTAAACATAGTTTTTTGATGAATAATCATCAATTATCTGTTATTATACTACATCCCTCACCCAATTTCACCCAACCTTTTCTTATTTTTCATTTTCTACGTTTTTTCTTCTAAAAAGATCTTTCTTTTTCTATAAGCATATATATTTCTTCTTTTTTTGTAAAAAAATCAACTTTCTGAAAAAAATCTAATATTATCCGCTACACCATATATGATATAGTCAACAACTTACAAAGGACTATTTACTATGGATAAAATCAGACAAGCCTTAAAAACAACATATAACTATTCAGATTATGAATTGGAATTAGTAAAGTATACATTACTTTCCATTGCATCTGAATTTAGCAAGATACTATTGCTATATATTTTTTACATTATTATTGGTAAAGCTTTAAGTTTTACCGTATTTATACTTTTATTATCATTAATTAGATTTAATAGTGGCGGCTTTCATTGTAAACATTATACAAGCTGTTTGCTACTAACTTTCATAATATCTTATCTAGCAGTAGTTATCCTTCCGCAATTGATAACTCCGGATATTATATTTATTCAATTTTTTACTATTGTCTGTATCCTAATTAACTATTACATTGGTCCAATAGTTTCACCTCTTAGACCATCTCCAAATAGCGTATTGTTAAAACACTGTCAGAACAATAGTTTTCTTATTATATTTGCTTTTTTTATAATAGTTAGCATTTTCAATAGCCATAGCATAATATATCCATATTTAATTATTGGCTTTTGGACTATCATATTACACACATGTCAAATGATGTTTGCTAAAATTCTAATAATCAAAGGAGGTCTAAAAAATGTTTCGTAAAAAATTAAGTTTATCATGCATGAACAAAATTTGTGGTTCATGTCTGGCTTTAATGTCATTTATTCATTTTTCTGGAATTAGTTTTCTACTTTTTGGTGAAAGAAAATTCCCAACGCCAATAGAACACTAATGCTAAAAACCCCCTAAAGTTATCAAAATGGTAACTTTAGGGGGGCTTTTACTATTCTTTATTTAATTACTGAAAAACTTATCCAGTTTTTATTATGTATTTCCTGCATTTCAACTAAAATATCAAATTTATACTTTTTCTGTAAATCTTTTATCTTAGCTAAACCTATTCCTCTATTTTTGCCTTTTGTAGAATAATTATACTGAAAGAACTTTGAAATCTCATCATTCTCATAATAAGGGCTTACATTTTTAACCCTTATTTCAACCTTTTGTTCCATTGTGAACATTTCTAGAATAATACTTTTATCTTTTTCTTTATTCAATGCTTCCACTGCATTATCCAAAAGTATTCCTACTATTTCAATACAGTCAAACACTTCTATCGCTAACTCTGCGTCTGGAACAGATAAATTAAATTCTATATTTATTCCTGCTGCCATAATCTCATTCACTTTTCGATATAAGAATCCAGCTAATACAGGCTGTTCTACAGAATGCAATATTTTGACAACTTTATTTTCGTCTAACAATTTGTCTATATATTTTCTTTGTTCCTTTTCTGCTTTTATATCTGACAAACCATATAATGCATTAATCTGATTTTTGAAATCATGTTGCTTTTTTCTTGATATTTCAACTAAAGCATTGTACTCTTCACTATAACGATTTGACAATTTTATCTGCTCCTGTTGATATTCTGTCTCCCTTTCCATTACTTTCCATCTTAATAAAATACAAGCTATTATTGATGCAAACGTTACAATAATTACATACAAGTCAGATTGTATTTTGTTACTATACTTTATTCTATACATGCAATATCCATATATGAACATTACCAGTATAAACGTTATATTCAAAATCAACTCTTTTCTTGCTAAAAATTTGTAAACACCGTGTAGAAATTTTGTTTTACTTATGAGTACAACAGCCATTAAAACACCAGCATTAATTACTAAGACCATTATGTTTTCGCTTGTTTTACAGTAATCTCCTATGTAATACACCGGAAGTGCAATTATCATCTGAATCAATCCTGTAAATATCATACTTAATATTGCTGTAAAAGTTGCTATTTTTAAAGACATTCTAAATTCAATATATACATACAAAATATACAACACATATATGATAAAATATGTTTGCATTGTAATTAAATTTCTTTTAAACATTCCCATAAACATAACTTCTATAGCAATCCAAGCTACTGTTTTAATATCTGCCTTAATTTTCACACCATAAATACTACTTATACATATTGCCAAGGAAATAATTTCTAATAACCAATATATTCTTTCTAACATTTGAAAAAGTCCTCTAAAAATTTTTTCTTCAACTTGGGTCCTATTTCCAATGTTCCAAAACCATCTACCAACATAACATATCTATTTGACTTATCTATCCCTTCTATATACTCAGCGTTCACTATTGTATTATTACTACATCTGAGAAACTTTTTTGAATTCAGCTCTAATAATATCTTTTTGTTAGATTTATAAGGTGTTGGCATTACCTTTCCATTCTTGCATTTTATGTAAGTAATTCTATTATTTGTTTGAAAATATACAATATTTTTTGTTTTGATAGAATAAATGACTCCATCATCTTTGTAATAATAAAAATCTTTAGCTTTTTTGGGTGTTGTATATTCTAATGCCTCAACTACTGATTTCTTAAATTCTGCATAATCATAAGGCTTTTCATAATATCTGAAACAATGTAGATTAGAATAAGCATGAAATTTAGGATCTTCTAAAGACGTTGTTACTATAATTGGTGTGAATTTATAACCATTAATTGATCGAATGCTTTCTATGAATTTTAGCCCTGATATATCAGCAAACACTTTGGTATTCAATATAATATCTACAATAAATAGGTCTATATTATACTCCAATGCATATCTATATGCCTGTTCACTATTCTTTGCCTTATGTATATAGACATCTTTAATATCTTTCAGTACCTCGCATAGCTTCTCCATATTTTTATTATTATCTTCTACTATTAAAATTTGTTTATCTGAAGTATTCATACGCATTACCTGCCACCTATTGTATTTCTTTTAAATCTTTCTCTAATTTTATCATAAGTTCTTTGTATTTATTTTCATCCAATCTGCATAAACACGCTATCAGCCTAGTAACCATTAAAAATTTTGTTTCATCATTCATATATTCGAGTTCCAGTTCATAATGTTTTTCGTCGTTGACTGTACCAAATAAAATATAATCCGATGATACTCCAAACTCTTTATGCAACTTTTCCAAATGTTCGATAGTAATATTGTTTCGTCCACTTTCCATTCTTTGATATGTTGAATACGATATATCTAATCTTTCCGCCATTTTCTCCTGTGTTAAATGTTGCCTATCTCTTACACTTTTTAATCTTTTTGCTTTCTGCCTGTCTTTTCTCGATATCATTTTCTTGTCCATATAACTATACCACTCCCGCTTTTTTCACTAAATGATTTTAAATTCTTTTTTGTGTATGCACCATTGCACAATGTAGCACGTCACACGCTACTTTATGTCATATGCGTTCATAGTATATTTATGCCACTTATAAAAAAATATATGAGTACTATGCCATAAGCATAAGTAACTCATATATTATCATTTTCATCTTTTTATTTGTTTTCGTTGCCATATTTATTATTTGCTCATCAGTTACCCGCACTACATTTGTATTTACAAAATTTCCAAACAAATAATCAGCCGATATATCCAATACTTGCATCAACAAGTATATGTGATCTATTTTACAGGCACTTTTTCCTAATTCAATATTTGAGACCTGATCTGCTGATATTCCCAAAATATCAGCCAATTCGCTTTGTGTCATATTATTGCTTTTTCTACTTATTTTTATCCTCTCTCCCATTTTTTTAATTTGCTCATAATCTAAATAATCGTATTTCATTATATTTATCTCCAGGTATTAAACTTATTCTTCTCTCAGTCTGATTATTTCCACCAAAATGTGCTCCACTGCGACCTGTTCCTTACTATCTAATTTTTTCACTAATTCGATAATAAAATCAGGAACCGTTTGTTGATTACTGTCATTTAATATGTAATCACAACTAACGTTTAGTGCTTTAGAAATTTTATATAACACATTTGCCGAAAACCCTTTCCTACCTGCTTCAATTTCATATAAAAATTTAGTTGAAATATTTGCCTCTTCCGCCAATTGTTCAACTGTATAACCTTGGTGTATTCTGAGACCTTTTATTTTTTCACTTGAGTGCATATAATTCATATCTTATCCCCTTATTCTACTATCTATTATTATACACAGTATCACCAATGCAACATATATTTTAACGAACACGAATTTATTATGTGTTAAATTAATCATTTATATGATTTATCACAAAAAACATTACTTTTATCTGTAATTAAATAACATTTTTAAAACCATCTTTTCCAATATTTTAGTATTCTAATTTGCTTTCAAAAAAAGCTGCCTTTTCAGGCAGCTTAGAGGAGGTTGAAAACCATATATTATTAGTATTTGCTTAGTTCTAATAATTCTGTAAGAATTTTTTTTACATTTGGAATTTGTGATGCATCAAAAGATTCTATAATTGTAATTACTTCCTGATCACAAGTATATTCTCCTCCGCCTGTCATAATATAATCACATGAAACATCCAATGCTTTGCATATATTTAATAATGTATGAGCTGACATTCCCTTGAGATTATTTTCTATTTCATACAAAAACTTTACAGATATTCCTGCATACTCAGCAAGTTCTTCTCGTGTAAAATGATTTAATTCTCTAGCGTACCTTACCCTTGTACCAGCATTTGCACATTTTTCCATAGTAATGTTTCTCCCCTATCTTTTGTGTTATTATTACTATAAAATAAAAATACATCTTGGTGAACCAACTATAGTTCACACTTTATCGAACTATAATTCACTATCGATGTTCCATATCAAGTAAGTTCACTCGTATTAACGGATGTGTACATATTAAATCATAGCTTTTAGATGTTCTTACAGCCGACAAATAATAGTTTGTGCAAACACACTATCTCTTACCTAACTTTTGCAACCAAAAATACCAAGATGCTTATTACATCACCTTGGTATTCGTTAGGAGTATTTCAAAATACAATTGGTATTGATTTTGCTTTACATATATTTCTTTAATTGTTCCACTCTATCTATTCTTTCCCATGGAAGTTCAATATCTGTTCTTCCGAAATGTCCATATGCAGCTGTTTGTTGATAAATCGGTCTTCTAAGATTTAGCATTTTAATGATTGCTGCTGGTCTTAAGTCGAAGTCTTCTCTTATGATGTCTACTAACTTGTCATCCTCGATTTTTCCTGTTCCAAATGTATCCACCATAATGGACGTTGGCTGCGCCACACCAATCGCATAAGATAACTGAATTTCACATTTGTCTGCCAACCCTGCCGCAACGATATTCTTTGCAACATATCTTGCTGCATATGCTGCCGAGCGATCAACCTTTGTGCAGTCCTTTCCCGAGAAAGCACCACCGCCATGACGTGCATATCCTCCATATGTATCTACGATAATTTTACGTCCTGTGAGACCACTGTCACCATTAGGGCCACCAATTACAAAACATCCTGTTGGGTTGATAAAGAATTTAGTATTTTCATCAATCATTTCCTTTGGAAGAACCCCATCAAATACATACTTCTTAATATCTTTATGAATCTGCTCCTGTGTTACACCTGGGTCGTGCTGTGTGGAAAGAATCACTGTATCCAGTCTTGCAGGTCTGCCTTTCTTATCATATTCAACTGTTACCTGACTTTTGCCATCCGGTCTAAGATATGATAATGTTTCATTCTTTCTTACTTCTGTAAGTTTTCTTGTGAGCTTATGCGCCAATGATATAGGATACGGCATGTATTCTTCTGTCTCATTGGTTGCATAACCAAACATCATTCCTTGATCTCCTGCACCTATTTTTTCCAGCTCATCATCACTAAGTTTATTTTTTTTTGTTTCTAAAGCCTGATTTACTCCAAGAGCAATATCTTCTGATTGTTCATCTAATGTTATTATTACATTACATTCATCACAATCAAAACCATATTCTTTATTATTATATCCAATCTCTCTTATTGTATCTCTGACAATCTTATCAATATTTATATTTGCATTTGCTGTTATTTCTCCCATAACCAAAACAAGATTTGTTGTAATCGCTACCTCGCATGCAACATGGCAATTTGGATCTTCTTCTATTAATTTGTCCAATATTGCATCAGAAATTTGATCACAAATTTTATCTGGATGTCCCTCTGTTACTGATTCTGATGTAAATAGATGTTTATTCATTATATATTTCTCCTGTACTAATTCGTATTTTTCTATTATATATAAATATAGTGGTTTCTATTATCCAAATTCTGTATCTATAATTTTCATTGATATTTTTTGTAGAACCTTACAAGAAAACTTGATAGTGTTTTGAATACCTTCTTCAATAGAAACTTCTGGTTTCCAACCATACTTTTCAAAAGCGTAATCATTAGAAAGTTCAGTATACTTTGTTACTTCATGATCAAGTGCTTTTTCAGAAATAGGATAAGCACCTTCATATAGATTCGGATAGTTGTTCCAAAAATTCTTAGAATCACTATATTCCGGTAATAATTCTTCTTTATGCATAAGTTTAGTAACAATCTTCATCAGTTCATTTATGGACAATGTCGTACCCGTAGAAACATTTACAATATGAAATCCTTTATCCTGTAACACTAATTCGCAAAGTCGGATTAAATCTTCAACATAAACAAAATCTCTCCGTTGCTCGCCCGTCCCGTGTAATACCGGATGTCTATCATAGAATAATTCCCGAATCATATATCCTACTACCGGTGGTTGTGTTCTCAAGCAATCTAAATGTGGTCCATAAACATTTGCAAATCGTAGACAGGTAACATTCATATTATAAATATCCACATAACTACGGCAAAACTGTTCAGCTGTATATTTAGTAGATGGATATATCAGACTTGGTGGCACAACATTAGTTTCAATCGAAGGAAAATCTGTATTATTTTCATACACCGCAGATGTACTGGCAAATACAACTTTTTTCACCCCATAAATACGACTTGCTTCAAGAATAGTTACGGTTCCTGTCACATTTACATCCGATGCTTCTGAAGGGTTCATCTGACAATCAGGAAGCGGAGTAATTGCAGCAATATGATAAACATAGTCGAATTGATGTTTTTCAAAAATTTGATTGATCAATTCTCTATCTCTTATATCTCCTCTGATAATTTCATTTCTAAAATCATGGTTGGAAAATACGAGGTTGTCCTCCGAACCATAAGAAAAATTATCAAGCAACGTCACTTGGTCTCCTTTTTTCCAAAAATAATATGCAAGCTGAGAACCAATAAAACCTGCTGCTCCTGTAATAAATATTTTACGCATAAGTAAACTCCTTAGTTTTTAATATGATCAATACCACACATGCTCTTATAAAAAACACTCATCATTAAATGATTAAAAATCATATGTACATCCTCCGTGATTTGCATACTATTAATAGGCACATGAAGAGAAATGTCTGATAGTTCTTTTAACCTTCCACCTGAATATCCAGTCAAACCAACAACTTTGCAACCTTGTTTTTTACCATACTCTACAGCATTAATCACATTAGGAGAATTTCCACTACCAGAGATAGCCATTAAAATGTCCCCTTTTTTTATTTTTCCTTGAAGCTGAAAACGAAATACTTCTTCATATCCAATGTCATTAGCTACTGCCATTATAGTAGCAATATTGTCATTTAAGCATAAAAAGCGAAACTTTTTATCTATATGCTCGGAAACTCCCTTATTAAAATCATTTTGAAAATGAGACGCCGTTGCAGCACTTCCCCCATTTCCAAAAACATAAATTGTAGCCTCCCTTTTCATACCTGCTTCTAATAAATTTAACACTTCGTTCACTGCGCTCACATCAATTCTTTTCAGAATATCAATTTCTTGCTCAAGATATGTCTCAATTAATTCATTATAATCCATAATATCCTACCCCCTTAATCACTAAAAACAATTCGACTTCCCTCATGGCAATAACTAAATGGGATATATGTAAATTCAGAAAGTGCTTCTTGTACTAAATTCTGTCTCTGTTGTGGTACATAAAGCATCATAAATCCGCCTCCACCCGCACCTAGAATCTTACCACCAAGTGCACCTGCACTTTTAGCCTTAGCATACATACTATCAATCTGCGGATTAGACACACCGTTTGCAAACTTCTTTTTAATCTCCCATGTTCTATCAAGCTCGGCTCCCCAAAAGTCTAGATTGCCATCATAAAGTGCTTGAACAGCACGGTCTGTAGTATTTACCAGTTCATCAAGCATAACTGTTTTATCTAAAATAGTATCAGATTGCTCATTAAGAATTTTTCTGGAATCTCTAGTTGTTCCAGTATAGAATAACATCAAATTATTTCTCAGTTGAACCATTGCTTCTTTTTTACAGACAACAGGTGTAATACTTACGCTACCATCATTAAAAAATTTATATTGACTAAATCCTCCATGTGCAACAGCAAACTGATCCTGAATCCCAATGCGTTGTCCAAGACGATTAATTTCAATCTCGCATGCTTCGCGTGCTAAAACTCCTTGTGACACAAATTCACCTTTATATGCATGTAATGCATTTAAAACACCAACTGCAAGTGCACTGGAAGATGCAAGTCCTATACCGGCATTACTTAATGGAATGTCTGCCATATAAATAATTTCAATTCCTTTTTCTATGCCAACAATTTTTAGTGCTTCCCGAATAATATTATGTTTCACTTCATCCACACGACTAACTAATTCATTGCCAGAATAAACTATACGAATATTATCATCAAACTTTCTGTTCACAATAATATAAACATACATATCTAATGCTGTGCTAACAACCGTACCATAACCCACCTTACTGTTTTCATAGTAAGTGGAAAAATCTGTCCCCCCACCAAAAAATGACGCTCTAAGGGGTGTCTTTGAAATAATCATGTATCTTCTCCTTTTTCTCTAATGAAACTATTTCTTTGGCAACATCCAAAACTGTGTATTTTTCATCAACCATCCTACATATACAACCGGCAGCCTCTCCCGCTGCAATATCACGTTCATCATCCCCGATAAGATAGCATTCGGAGAGGTTTAATGAATATTTTTTCTGAGCTTCAAAAATCATACCTGGATTTGGTTTTCTACAAAAACAACCATCGTCCCAATTATGAGGACAGTAAAATATATCGTCAATTTCTGTTCTTTCCTTCAAAAGATCTGCACGCATTTTTTCGTGTATGCAATGCAACATTTCTTCTGTGAGATTACCTCGTGCAATTCCTGGTTGATTCGTAATGATAATGACGAGAAACCCATTTTTTTTCAGCATATGAATTGCTTCTATTGCTCCCGGAAGCCAAACAAACTCTTCTGGCTTTTCTATGTAACAAGCTCGTGCCGGGCGTTTGTTTATGGTACCATCACGATCGAGAAACACAACACGTTTCGGTTTAAAAAATTCTTCCGTAAATTTGATTCGCTCAAAAGAACCAACAGAGTAATATTGATGCTCAGTCATTGTGGCAAACAACTTGTTTTGTGCAACTAATTGTGGATAAACCTCTTCCTCAAAATTACAATTTTCCTCTGATATTAACGAAATGACGCTCTTATCGACTAACGCATAACCAATATCAACTCCCTGTAAATTTGGTATAATACGTTTTTTGTCATAAGTTGTGATCAATCCATCATCAGTAATATGTAGATTGCTTTTTGTATAGTTGTCACGATTGCTATAAGCAGTAATTTGAATCTTTGCTTTATTATTACAAAAGTCTGCGAACAATTTTGAATAGTTAATCGGACAATAGTTATCACAATATAAAAGTAAAAATTTATCTGCGATCTGGGGAGCAGCATGTTTTATTCGCATACCTGTGTCGTAGTCTACTGGCGTTATATCATAATTTATGGTTAATCCATAACGTGAGCCATCTCCAAGATAATCCATTATTTTTTCAGGTAGATATCCTAAAAGGAGTAGCACCTCTTCCATTCCGAAATTCTTCATCTGACGTATTAGATAATCAATAAATGGAATGTTATTAATCGGATACATCGGTTTTGGTGCAGTATTTGTAAATGGTTTAAGACGTGTGCCAAGTCCACCAGCAAGAATGACAACTTGAGTAACTCTTTTGTTCATATTCACTCCTCTTATTTTTATCCACGGCCATATCGTAGTATATTAAAGTTCCTGACAGTCATTGGACATATTGATATCAAAAGGAATCTTATTCTATCACTAATTTTTACTGCCGAATTTATTAAATATATATATCTCGTTTTTTTATAAAACAATGAAATATTTACTACGGATTCTTTAAATTTTTCATCACTCATAAGACATACTATATTGTAAAAATACCATAACACATCATACAGATACCTTTTTTGCAAGTCTTTTACAAATTTTTTATCAGAGCTTAACAAACGGCATTTTCTTATTCCATCTAACCAGCATTCATATAAATCTTTCAAATTGCCTTTTATTTCTGTCCCCATCAATCCATCATCTCTAATCCTGTAATGATATAATCCCTTGTGATATGCAACTATCTTTTTACATTTTAAAAAAATAGTTGGCATCACATATAAGTCCTCATGAAGTTTTCCTTCCGGAAACTTCACGTCTTCAAATATTTGTTTTTTAAATAATTTCCCCCAAACTTCACCAGCCGATATTTCCAAAATATGTAATATCATTTTCTTTCCATCACCAATCAGTACCTCTCCTGTTGAATGCTCATTTCCTGCTTTAATGATAAAAGCGATGTCCGATTCATTCTCTTCTTCCAACCAAACCAATGCTTCAATTGCATTATTTTCTATCCAATCATCCCCATCAACAAACAGTATATAATCACCAGTTGCCTCTTCAATTCCTCTATTTCTTGCAGCAGATACCCCTTCGTTTTCTTTATGTACTACTCTTATATTTTCATATTCTTTTTCATACTTATGACATATCTCTGGAGTTTTATCTGTAGATCCTCCATCTATTAAAATAACTTCAATATTTTTATACGTTTGATTAATTAGTGATATGATACATTCCTCTACATATTTCTCTGTATTATATACTGTAACGATTACTGATACTTTACACACAAATCCACTCCTCATTTTCTTTTTATTAATACACTCCATAGTTTAAACTTCGTCATACCTATTATCATTCATCTTTATCATTCAAACAATTAGCTAACATTCCCTTTATCTACACCTATTATTCCATATTACTTTTTCTATGCATATTTATATCCATTCCTAATAAGCACTAAAATACTCAAATAATAAAAAATAGATTTTGTCTTTTATGATCTCAAACAAAATCTATTTTTCTTACATATTTTCAAAATAAATATTTAATTTTTCCAAACTATTTTCTAATTGCCAGAACAAATCTTTCATTTTTTTTATTACTATTTCGCCATACTTCTGTCCTTTTATTAAATTATATTTCATAACAAGACTTCTCAACATCTCATTTTTATGGGACATATCATGAAAGTCATTCTGGATATTTCTTATATACGTGTTATCAGATAGGTATTTATGCTCAATCATATAATCTATTCTACAATACATTATCTCATTAAATATGTAAATCAAATGAATTATTCTAAAATCAAGACGTTCATGTTTACATACGCATTCATTAAAATATTCTATTATATGATTTAGGCATTCAAACCCATATAAAACAGCTTCGTGCACTGTAAATAAGTCTGACTCATCATTAATTGTATTCTCACGTGATTTTATAAAATCAGTAATCATATTACGAATTCTATGAACATTTAAAGCATACCCTTTATTTTTTAAGTATTTAAATGTTCTAATTTCGACAGAATTCACATTATCTCTTTCCCTTATATATCCCGCATGGGCATCAAATGCCATTCTAAAATCTAAATATGAAATCTCTTGTATTGAATAAGTATGTTTGAAAAAGTCTGCTGTAAAGAACACTTTTTTTTCATTATCATATCCCCAAATAAGCATTTCATGTTCGCTATGTTCTTTTTCCTCAATATCCTTCCACCACGAATCTATAAAATACATATCTACTGCCAAAAAAATATATTCTTGATTATCTATACTATTCTTAATAATATCATTAACATCTTGATTCTTTCTTACATCTAGAATTACTGTTTCCAACACTGGACATTGCTCATAATAATTAATATCCCTGTCATACTTAAAATCCACCATATACTCTTTTCTTTGTCTCCTTGCATATATCCATAACGAAATATAATTATTATATAACCATACTTCGTCATTTCCATAAGCTTCTAATATTCCGTTTATTGCAGTATTTATTGAATATGTCTTATATTTGGGAATACTAAAAGGTAATTTAATCGAATTATTATTTTCGCATTCCATATATTTATTTTCCTCTCTTATAAAAAACACTTTTCACTAATTACTTATAATGCTTCGCCTGTGTACTATACATTTTAAAATATAATCCATCAGTATTTTTCATTAATTCATCATGACTTCCCTCTTCCACAATTGAACCATCATTAAATACAATGATTCTATCACAGAATCTACAAGAAGATAATCTGTGCGAAATATATATTGCAGTTTTTCCATAAACCAATTTGTCAAAGTTTTTATAAACCTCATATTCAGAAATTGGATCAAGAGCTGCTGTTGGTTCGTCCAATACTACAATCGGAGCATTTTTATACAATGCTCTGGCAATAGCAAGTTTTTGACCTTCACCACCAGATGGCTCAATACCGTTTTCCACAAACATCTTATAGATATATGTCTGGTCTTTTTCATCAAGACTATCAATCCATTTATCAATGCCTGTAATCTTATATATTTCTTCCAGATCCGTATTTTTATCATCAAATACAGTTACATTTTCTTTAATTGTAAAAGCAAAAAGTCTAAAATCCTGGAATACAACCGATAACATCTTCATATATTCTACAATGTTATACTCTCTGGCATCTTTACCGTTTACTAATATCTCACCTTCGTAGTTGTCGTACAAATGACAAAGGAGTTTAATAAATGTAGTCTTACCTGCGCCATTTTGACCTACAATTGCCAGATGCTCCCCTGCTTTAATCTTTACGGATATGCCTTTAAGAATATACTTGTCTGTGTTTGGGTATTTAAAACTAACATCCCTAAACTCAATTTCGCAAGCTTTGTCAGTTACCTCTACAACACAATCACTTAAATCCATCAATCTGTCGTTTTCCCCGTATATATCTTCAACAAAATCGATGTAATACTTTAATACCGATGAAGTATAATTCATTTCCAAATATGAATTTACAATTCCTCTAATAGCACCACCAAATTTAGAAGTCGCCTGGAACAAACTGGAGAATTCACCAATTGAAATAATCTTGTTAAAAACATTTACTGATAATAATATATAGATAGCAGAATCACAAACAGCATAAAATACATTATTTATATCCCAGTATTTTATAAATTTTGTATGATACTTTTTGCTGGTATTATATATTCTACCTACATATCCGTCATATTTCTTTTCGAATATTTCAGATGTATCATATAAACGTACATCTTTGGCATATCTGCTTTCCTGTAGTTCAGTGTTAAAATATGTACTACCTCTCTCTACATTGCCCATTTCTTTAAAAAACTTACGCCTGCTCTTATTAACTTTTGAAGTAGTATATGAATTCGCTGCAAACGAAATAATTACCGGAATCATTAACCAAGGAATTCTTGTACAAACCAAAGTCACAACACCTAAGGCAACAATAAAATTCGTCACAATGCTTGCTAAAGATGTGATAAGACCATTTACCTGCCCGGTTTCATTTAAAGCTCTTTCTGCATTTTTAACTTTATCCAAAAATTCCGTTTCTTCAGTATGTTTAAATTTCATATTGATACAGCTCATACATAAATTTGTTTTAAAAATTCGATCAAACTTTTCACCAATTCTGGCAATGTTTTCTCCAACCCATTTCATTATGTTGGAGCAAATGAAATTACCTCCACAAATAAATGCTACCCAGAATACCACCCAACCGATATTTCTCTTAGATTCATCAGCAATTTCATCAATTAAATACTGAGATCCCAAAATTGATATAAACGGAGAAACTGAGTTAACGATTATATTTATTAACAAAAGCAAATAATATTTTTTATCATTCTGCCAAGCAAATTTCCCGAAGAACTTAAAACAACGAATATTATCTTTACTATTTTTCATCGTTCTGTCCTCCCACACTGTCTTTCTTATCCTCATAATATTGGGACTGAATCTGGAACATATATGCATATTTTCCATTCTTAGCCATCAATTCATCATGAGTGCCTTCTTCCACAACTGTTCCGTTCTCAAACATTGCAATCTTATCACAGAATCTGGTACTTCCCAGCCTATGTGAAATAAATACTGCTGTTTTACCTTGTATCATCTTTTCAAATTCACGATACATCTTATCTTCTGCTAAAGCATCAAGAGCAGCTGTTGGTTCATCTAAAATAACAACCTTACCACCTTTATATAGAGCTCTAGCCATAGCAAGTCTTTGCTTTTCTCCACCTGATAAATCAATTCCTTCTTTATCAAATATTTTTAATAAATTTGTATGTATACCTTTTTCATAGGAATCAATCTTTGCCTTTAATCCACTTTGTTCTAATACAGCATTTACTTTATCCATATCTGTATTTTCTTCTTCAGCAAAAGAAACATTCTGATAAATAGGCATTGCAAAACATTCTACATTTTGGAATACCGGAGAAAATAATTTAAAATATTCTTCACGATTATATTCCTTTATATCCACACCATTTAGAAGAATTCGCCCTTCATTTGGCTCATATAATTTCATAATAAGTTTTATAAATGTTGTTTTACCTGCACCGTTTACACCAACTACCGCAAGTTTTGTTCCATCATTAATTGTTAGGTTGACATTTTTCAAAACATAATTCTCATGTCCGGGATATTTAAAACTCACATTTTCAAACTTAAATTCAAATTGATCGAGATTTATATCTGTAATATGACCTTCATTTGCACTTGCAGTTTCTTTGTGTTCTTCCCATGCCACGAAATTTCTATAATCATTAATCATAAGGCAATTGCCTCTCATATTTGAGTAAATCCAATTTACATATCCTACAGAATCATGGAAAGTAGTTACTAATCCTACATAAAGAACAAAATCGGATATCTGATAATTCCCCACAATAACATTATATACAAGCCATGTATACATGAGGACCTTTTGAATCAACAATACCGATTCCATACTAACATTGCATAAAATCCATCTATTATGATGTGTCTTATTCATAGCATTGTAAGTATCATTTACATCACCCAACTCTCTTCTAAAGATTTTTGACATATTAAAAAGTCTAATATCCTTTGCAAAGTCAAAATTTTTCGTCGTTGACTCTAAATAAGTCATCTTACGCCAAGTTGGTGCCATAGCATCAGAAAATCCTTCTTTATCAAGTTTTGTAAAATAAGCCAATATCTTTGCTATGCTAAATGAGATTATGATAAAAATAATCATCATAATGAAATTTTGAATTCCGATTAATACAGCAGACACAATCATCAATGTACCCTGGGCAATAAAATTTCTGCTTTCGTATAGAACTCCAAAGAAACCATTGCCTCTATATAATGCTGTTTTAGCTCTTTGAGCATAATCTAAAAAATCAGGTGATTCCATATTTTTGAAATCCGTATGGAACAACTTATCCATTCTTAATTTTTCTAAATAACCTTCAGTTGGACGATATTCATATTCAAATGCATTATAGCTGGTAGTACTAATAATATCGAAAACCAAACCTATCAAGCAGATTACAATAATATTGAAAATTATCTTATCAATAGCAAGATTGTTTTCGATATAAGACAATACAAATTTAGGTGCATATGCCCACAATAATTTGGTAACGATATTCGCCACAGGCTTTATTAAAACAACTGCTAAAAGTTTTAGATTACTTTTTCTTGCAATATTTAGGGCATAAATAAAATTACTTATAAACCCATATGTTCTTTGTTTTTCCATATATCTCCTCTCAAGAAATCACATATATGCCATTTATATAGCTACACACAAAATTTTAATTATATTTTACTTTTGCTATTTTCTTTTTTACATATTCTACAAAATCACCAATACTTTGATAATTGCTAATTAACATATTTTCATCATCAAATTCAATTTCGTAATTTGATTCGACTTCGACAATAATGGTAATAAATTCTATAGAATCCAACTCAATTTCGTCAAAAGTAGTATTTAAATTTATATTATCAGATAATTCTCCTATTTCAAATATTAATTTGACAATTTCTTTATCAATACTGCCTGTTTGAGAACCAATGGCTCCTTTTGCATTTATTATATCATTCATATTAGTATCAGGCACAACATTTCTATCTTCATTGACTATTTCTTGACTTTCTTTTCTGCCTACACACTCAAGTTTTCCATTTTCATTATTTTTTTCTATATCACCAGTATTAGATAAATTTGATTTCATCAATAAACATTCTCCTCTTTCAAAAAAGTTTCTCAATCGTTTGAATCATTATTAATTCCTCACTAATCGACTTACTAATTTTATCAATTAAATGATTTCGTGTTTTTACATTATATCTTTTCGATTGCTTTAATAATAAAATTACAATCACATCCCAATTTGCAATATTTTTCTTCAACTGTGTAATAAATATTGTGTTTCTATCTAATTGTTTTAAATTTGAATAATATTCAATATATTGTAAAAATATCTTTTTTCTGTTTAGTAAAGTGTACATGTAATAAAACACACGATTGTAGTCTGTCTCATTTTCCATTACACTAATATATTTCAATAATAGCGATAATGCAGCAATTACTCCATTATCACTATCATTGAAATAATTTTTTTTCGATAATTTAATTGTTTCATCGAATAATTTATCTGCTGAATATTGTGGTATTTTTTCGATATAAGCCCAATTATTTTCTATTGGGCTTCCACTATAATAAGAATCGTCTTTTTCATTCTTTGAATTTCTTGCTTGAAGAAAAGTTTCTATATCAACTTCTCCTTTATAAAACCATGGTGAATACCAGTCTATTACATACACAACATTTCTTGTCAAATCAAACCCACATAGTATCAATGTATGTTTAGCATGTCTTTTTTTATAATTAGCTGAATACGGTAAAAAAAATGTATCTGCTCCGACAATAATTGGATTTTTATTTTCATAAACAAACTTTATATTTCTGTTTAAAATATCTTCCGTACTTTCATCATCTTTATAATAAAATCTGTTGGTATATTTATTGACTGACGGTAATAAAGATCTAAAATCATCTTTTTCCCTAAGCCTTAATTTATCCATAGCTTCAATTTCTATTGATGGCACAGTATTTATAAACAATATTGCGTTAGAACCATATGCATATTCCAATATTATTCTTTGGCAATTTTGATAGCAAAAGCTCTCATATCCCTCATAATGATCTATTTTTTTGTTATAAATATCATGAATATATTTTTCTATCATTGATTATTTCTCCAATTTACGATACTTCATTCATTGTAAAATTCTTACTGTATAAAGTTTTCCAAATATTACATAGATTCAATCATTCTACAAACCGTGATAACATATTCTTTATAAATTTGCGTTTCCATAACAATTCCTTTTCTACTATATGTATCCCACATTAATAAGTCTCTATTAAGTCCTGTTCCCAAACATTTACTATACGCTTCTTTCATAGTCCAAATTTTTGTCTCAATTAACTCTGTATTTACTCTGTTCCTTGATAAAGCCTTTTTCTCTGATTTGGAATAATACTTATTAATTATCGTAGTGCTGACTTTATGTATTTTTTCCACATCAATTCCAATTTTATGATTTTTCCCAACAGCTACTGCTACCAATCCATCTGTATGAGATATGCTCAAATCATAATCAATATGTTTTTGAAAAAACGGTTTTCCCATTTCATCTTTTTCTATTATGCAATCTAAAAGCCCAAATGTATATGTAACCAGTTTCTGTACTTCCTTATAGGCTATTGATGACATTTCTATATCCTCTATATTAATGACTGGTATTATTTTTATTCTTACATCGCCACACATAGTCATATATTTCATCTAGTAACCCTTATTTCTATATTTTATAAATATTTATTCATTATTACTATCTTCGTATGCCTTCCTTACAATATCAATTAATGCTTGTATTGTCTTTGCTTTTCTAATTTGTGAAAGATAATCATCTAATTCAATACCTAATTCCTCTTCCAAATCAAGTATAAAAATAACGATTGATTCTGATGTAATTCCATTTTTAGGTCTTATCTCCATATCTGGTGTGGATTTCTGGTTAATTCCTTTCTGATGCATTATTTCTGTATGTATTCTCAATACAACCTCTTGAATATTCTTCATTTTGCCTCCTCTTTTCTGCTAATATATTTTGCTATAATTTACGCTTTTTTATCCGATAATTTATTTTTTATTAGTAAAATATTCACTTTTCACCTCTTCAGGCCAACTTTCTTCATTTAATCCATGTTGTAATAAAAATGCCAATACCCACCTTTGTAATCCAAACCCTACACAAGCTGTTACTGTATCTTCACAGTTTTCAACAGATATATTAAATGGATCAGTAAACGCCTTCCCATGAAGATTGTATGAGGCTGTTGATATAGATTTATCTGGCGAAATATTTAAGTGCATTTCATATTTGCTTTTATCTATATGCTGAATCTTTCTATACATTTGCATTTTGGGAACAACAAATGAATCTGAAGCAAGAGAAATATCCCCTATTAATTGTAGTTTAGACATTAATTCTTTGGATTTTTGCATAATTTTATTGCGGCTTTCTAAAATAAATTCATTTGAACCAATCATAACTATCTCTCGAACATGATAATCACATAACCGTCCTATTTCGTTATAATTAAGCCTACCTTCGTTTCTAAAAACATTCTGCCTAAATGTTACAATTGTATTATCCTTTAACGTTTTATCTTTATATTCGATATATGTATGAAAGCAAGCCGACGGAGACAGTGCAAATCTTGGTTCCTTTATTATTTCTTTTACTTTCTTGTCATGCATAGCTGCATCAGTCTGTTCTAAATCCTTAAGACTCTCATTTACTGTAGAGCAAAAAATTGCATATTGTGGTGTTTTTCTTACATATCCTGTCATAGAATAATCATCCAGTGGTAATAATACAGGATAGAGTTTTTCAACAGCTCCCAATTCATATGCGATCTCACTAAATTTTGAATCCAAAAAATCAAATAAAAATTTTCCTTTTTCACCAAAACCAATTTGTCCATTGCCAAAGGAAATCACTTCATTTTCTAGTGTGCTTATATCGTAATACCTTTTATCATAGAGACATTTTTCATAATAAGTTTCTCTAATTTTGTTTGGGATTGTATATCTCTTCATCATTTCAACAAGTATTTTTCTTATTTCCACTATCCTGCTATTATCTGAAATTTCGATTTCAATCCCATCTTCTTTTATTGCAACATTTTGTATATCTGGTGATACAAAACAAATACTTTTTATAAATTCTTCAATATCTATATTATCTGACGGAACAATTTGTATCTTACTCACTTCTTCATCTCCATTATTTAACTTTTTATTACTTTCCTAAACTAAATGAATCCTCAAAATATTTTTCAAACACGTGATTATTCACATATTTTTGATATATATCATTGTAATTACTTGAAATACACTCAATAATTTCGTTAATAAACTCCTGATTATAAAACTTTTGAATCGTCAAAAATGAATATAAGGCTTTTTCTATTATATTAAGCTCTTTAAACAGCTTGATTAGCTTCTCAGTATTCATATGTTTTTCAAAATGTCTTATAAAGTTTACCATATCTACTATTTTATATATAATTAGATTTCTCTTATTATTCACCCATATCTCACCTGTAGCTTCTCTATAAAAATGACAAATAAGAAATGCTAAATTTGTATCAATTTCTAATCCTCTGAATGAATACTGTTCACCATTATATACTCTAGTTCCTATATCAAACACTTTAGAATCAATCAAGTTATCTTTTCCATCAAATAAGAAATTAATGTCTATTTCTATAATTCCATCATCTGTCTCTTTCATATATGGAATCAAATCATGATAATTCATTCTCTGTATAAGTTTTTCTTTTCTTGATGCTTCTATCAATTTTCCTTCTTTCTTCTTTGCTTGAATATAACCCGCACTGCTTAATATTGCATCAAGCTGCTCTAAATCTTCTTCATGCACTAATAGATCCATATCATTTGATCTTCTTGTTCCTTTTGTATACAAACATGCACCATATATTATTCCCTTCAAGCCTGCATATCTAATATTACAATTTTCCAAGATATCGTTAAGTTCATTTATATATTTATACATTTTTTCTTGATTTACTGCTTGTCCATATACTAACATTTCAATATTCTTTTTCAATTCCCTTGGTATCTTAGTGCGCTGTTCTTTAGTAAGTCCATTATAAAAGTATCCTCCTAGCCTATGATTCATAGCTATTCCTACCACTTCTATCCAATCTATTTGTTTGTCTAGTGCTTTATTAATATAATTAATCTCTTCTTCATTTTTTTCTATCAATACCGCATTTAATATAAATTCATGTTCTTTTTTTATCATCCTATTTCCTTTCTTAATTGATAAAATATAAAAAATATATCTTCTTATATAATATTGATTTTCTGAATTTTCATAAATAAACTATTGTTCCAATATATATGAGCCTTTATGCAACAATAATAATATTCGGTTATACAATAATGTCACGTAATTTTTCTAAAATTATCATGTCTTAATATTACTGACTTTTTACTGATAACTTAACATACTTCAAAATTGATGATAAATTACTTCTCACTGATACCTTATCTAAATTAAGGGGTTGTCGGGAAATAACGAAATTTAACTCCTGACAGCAAAATAAAAGAACATCCCCTGAAACAAGCAGTTTTCTGCTCTGTTTTTCCTTCAATTTTTTGTATTTTCCCATGAAAAAACCTATGATATTTCTGCCAATGGCAAACAGCAGAAACTCCCTGTAGACTTTTTCCAAAGAACGGTAATTGAATCTTCTGGAATTTTTATTTTCCTTAATATCTCCCAAATAACCTTCGGTCTGGATGGAGCGAGTCTGACGGTTCACGATTCCCTTCTCACTCAGAATATTTGCATGAGACTCTTCCTGTATTTATTCCCATTTCTCATTGATTTTCATGATTTTATTTTTTTCTGTCTTTTTCAACATCATATTTATATAAGCCTCTGCTTTATGAGAACATCCGTTGCAGGCTTCACAGCCATAAACCTAATAAGTCTGTGTGTAACCTTCTCTGTTTCTTTTCTCAGTGTTAATATAATGAAGTTTTCTTCCGTCATGACATATTTAATATTTCTCACCATTCTCCATAAAACATTCCAACATGTAACGGAGAAAAGGTGATTGTCGTTAACCATGTTTTTTCTATTTTTCCAGTAAAAAGTCAGGGATAGATGAACTCATTCGGGTTTCATCTATCCCTGTTTTAGACTATCCATTTCCCTACAGCCCCTTTTCAATCTCTATTATCAAGTACTTTTTTACATTCCATCTTTTCGCTCTGTTATTATCTGCAGTAATCTATATCTATTGTTCTTTTAGCAATTTGCGTGCAAGCTGAAAGGCATTTTTTTCATCTTGCAAAGCCAAGCACATTAATAATTCTTCCAATTTTTGCATTGTATTACTATGCATCAGTAGTCTAGATTTTTGCGAAACAAAATATTCCAATGGATCTGAATTGCTATATGAATGTCCTTTATATATCTTACAAGCAGCAATTCGATCACAAAACATCTCTACCAAATATTTATTCGGCATCTCAATTGGAGTTATTTTTTCGTTTTTCTCAACAAACATTTTTTCACTATAATCAAGCCAATATTCATTATGATGTTTGTTTCTATTCTTATGATACAACCATGCTGATGAGTATCCCTCTCTACTTTTTTGAATGCTATTTGGACTACATTTCCCTGTATAATACTTTACACCAACCGAAAATTCAGTAAATGAAAATTTTGAAATATCATGTACAATTCCCTGCCAATATAATCCAACTTTCCAACAGTATCTACAGACGATATATTTATGGCATAAAATCATTCTAGTATGTCCAATAATATTATAAAGTATCAATTTATTCTCACCCTCACTAATCATTTATATAATTGTTATAATATTGTTTAAGAACTTCAATTGCGTGTGGCGTAATAAATTTCTCCAAATCTGCATAATCTTTTTCACTTAGTTTTTTTCTAACAACACTAGCTGAAATAACCTGATTATCTTCACTTAAAGTTCTTGGTATTACTAACGTATTGATACCATATTTAGGCAACACTTCCTCTAGATGCTCCACGAGTAATCTAGTATATAAATCATTTGGCTCTTCGCCTAAAATTCTATAGTTTATTCCTAACGCCTTGCAATATCTTTCCGCAAAAATACGTGTTTCTGCCCACACATTAGTTAAATCAAATTCGTTTTTGCCGGTTGTTCCTGTAAAATAATCAGGGAACATTCGATAAGATGACAAATATGTTCCACTCGGCAACACTTTGACATTGTCAAATTCGCTCACTGCATCTTCGGCAATCTCTAGTCTTTCAAGAAACTGTATCTCAGACAAAGAATCTTGTGCAACAAATACATAAACATAATCCATTTCTTTTGAAGCAAATTCAACTAGAGCTTTATGCCCTAATGTAAACGGATTTGCCTGTGTACATATTCCTCCTATTCTAGAAAACTTCAAATTATCTACAGCATATTTTTTTAACGACTCCGTATAATTCAACAATTCTTTATTAAATATGAACGCATCATTCCTAAAACTCAAATCACAATTATTATCTACATAATAACTTGATACTTCTTTTCTGTTATCACTTTTACTACATGATAACAACCCACGAGATTCTAACCCTTCAAATATGAGATTTGAATACATTTCATTTGCCAAATGATTACAATGATAGGGATTATTTAAAAACAAATTTTCAGTTCCATCAAACATCGACTTATCCATTATCACTGGAATATGATTTTTTTCTAATAGTTCTAATGCCCTCTCTGTGAAAGCATCCATTATAACAACTGTATCCCCCTCATTAAATTGTGTATCCATTGCATGAAGGAAATCATTGCAAAATGAAGCATATGGTGTATGTGTTGCAGATCCATGATTCAATATCTTAATAGTATCGGGTGAATGCTCATTTACTCTTTTCTGCAAATAACTCTCTATAGTATAATTATCAGTCACACACATTCCCTGCACAATACATGGTCCAAAAAAATGTACTTCCTTTGAATATTTAACTGGATTATCGCACGTTTCTCTTACTCCATCCTTAACGCTAATATACTTATTAGACCTTACATCCATTAAACAATTATATAAACCATTAAATCTTACCATTCTACCACTTAATTGACCAAGTTCTTTATCGGTAGCATATGAATAACATTCTTCATTTCCACGATAAAAAATCTTTAAATACTCGTTATCAATCAATACATCATTAATAGTCTTATTTTTAGACATAATGTTTTTGTCATTGGCTCCTAAGTATGAAATATCATCCTTCCCCACAGCATAAACTGCCAACAAATCCAACTTTTTCTTTCTGGTATATTCAACAAAACACTTTACCAACACTTCTGACATTACATCAAAAATAATATAAACATTCTTCTTTATATCAAACTTATCTAAATAATAGTTTCTATATTCATCTGGATATTTTATATCCAATACAGCTTGATAATCTCTTCCTTTATCAACATCATTTTTGTACAAATAATAGGAATCATAAAAACATGTGTTAATACCTATAAGTTTTTTAATAATATTATTTGTATAATCATCATCTGAATTAGTGATAACTGCTAATTTATCAATTCCTCTTTCTTCAAAAAATCTTGCTATTTCTTCTTTAAAAGCGGTTAATTCTGGAATCATATTCTTAATATGATACCTTTCTGTATTTTCTTTATATGTTATTGAATTATAATATTCTCCACATATTCTTCCCTGTTCAAAAACTGGCAAGCGGAATAATGTAACATCATCTCTAAATCGTTTATACACAGATATCCTGTCATTAATTTCAGCAATATTTATGTAGTCAAATTCCCGACAAATATTAATTTCATTTTTATTATCTCTTATTCCATTTTCAAAGTCTTTGCAACTAATTATACCTTCAAATTCTTTATCATTCATTACATATACATAATCATTTAAATGACAAATAAACCACTCAATAAGTACATCGAAATTGATTTTTTCTTTTTCAAGAACTAAAAAACCCTCTTCCCTGTATATTATATTAGTTTTCATATTATTTCTTTCCTCTCAATTTTATTATAAAATCTCTCTCTTTAATGAAATTGCATTTTTTTCCATAAATTTACTTGCTATTTTGATTATTTTTTCACAATCCTGTTGTTTATCCAAGTCATAATTAATATAAACTTCAGGATTATCATAATAGAAAGTTAATATTTCTTTATTAAGTCCATGTGGATTATACTCTTGATTAATCTTAACAATATCGTCTTCCGTCAAATGAGAAAAAATATTAGTATTTCTCTCCATTATTTTTCGTGAATACTTGTTACAATCTCTATCATCAGTTCGCTTTAAACAAACTCGCATTCCATTTACATACAAAATACTTATTCCTTTATTAAGACAAAAATCGATTGCTTGACTAACCGTTTGAATTATAGGCTCTCCCCTATCATTAAGAGATGTATTACAGATAACTGGAACATCTGTAATATTATTAAATTCTTGTATAACACGATAAAGTAAATCATTATCCGACTCAGAAATTGTTTGTACTCTTGCAGTACCATCAAGATGAACTATCGCAGGAATTTTTTCTTTCCATTCCTCTTTAACATCAAATGCTTCTAACATAAATGGACTTTTTCTTCTCTGTTCAAAAATAGTACTTACATATTCTTCAATGACAATTGGTGCAACAGGGCGCCACCACTGTCTCTCTTTAATACGATTAAGCTCGTCCTTCATTAGTTCACTAGTTGGATTAGCTAACAGCGATCTATGTCCCAACGCTCTTGGTCCTATCTCAGCTCGTCCCTGAACCCACACTACAATATTATTTTTTATATCCTCAGCTGCCTGCTTTGCCGAGAACTCACTAACATTGATAATATATTTATCGAATATTTTAATAGCATCTTCAAACGTATCTCCTTCAAAATCATTCAAATCAGCACCATAAAAAGGATGCTTAAGAGAAAATTTAGGAATACAATCCATTTTATGATAAAAAGCTAAAAGACCAATTCCCATAGCCTCCCCACAATCATTCGCACAAGGGGGAATTTGCATTCTTTTAAAATTATATTCATCCATTAAAAAAGTATTTGTTGGACAATTAAGTGTAAATCCTCCTGCTAATCCCAACACAGTATCTTCACATTTTATATCAAATTTTTCTATCGCCTGACTTACATTCTCACTTACTATTTCCTGTGTTTTTTTATTTATTTGTTTCATAAAAGCACTGATATAATTTTCTTTTTCTGAAAATCTTTCATCAACTGAAAATCCATATTTCTCAATATGCTTTGCCAATCCGTCTAAATATTCCAATGCATTTTCAAGCGCAGCTTCATCTATCAACTCAACTTCTTTATTGTAGTCGACATTAACCTCTGCTTTACAAGCAGATGCTAAAGCCATAAGAGTACCCTCTCTCATACAAAATCTTTTTTTTGAACTTGACCATAATTTTCCTGGCGATTGAACAGGAAATATTTCTAATGAATTATCATGCCAATATGCACCTGAATAATACAGCTTATAATATGCACCATACTGTCCAACACTATCAGGTCCACTGTCTAAAGCAAACATCAAAATATCTTCATTTTCTTTATTTTCTTCACATAAAAATGCAGAAAACAAATGACATATATTATGATATCCTATGCCATTATAAACATTCTCATCTATATAATCGTTTGCCGTATCAATTGATGGTGTCCCCCAAATTTCTACTATATCTTCCATTTTCAAACCTACTGTTTTAAGTAAAAATTCAATAGTAGAATAAAGCTGTTCTGTTGAAAAAAAAGTAAATGTATGCTGTTTCCATCCGGAAAAACGTTCTAATTCCCAATATCGCACCAACTCGATAGTATCTGATTTTTTATACCATAACGCCACAGTCTGATCGTGTCGTAATTTAATATCTAATGCACATGGCAACTTACCGTCAACTAAAAAAGTTGACAAATAATATCCATCTTTCATTTTGAAATTCCTCCTACATATGAATATGTTCTTCTTTTGATATACATTTAAACTTCCCACAATTCAAAATACTACTTATAAAGTAGCTAGGATTTTTTACTCGCAATATAGCCTTATCATATAAAGAAGAACAATTCGCTATAACGTTTCTTAAAAACTTTACTACCTTATCTGAATCGACTTCATTTTCATTAATTACACTTATTTTAATTTCTGCCACTCTATCAACATAAGGCAAAACACTCGTAACTAATGCTGGCTTTTCTTCATCCTCACAATAACTAAAAACAAAATATCCATCTACATTATTGTCATAAAAATGCTTATATCGTATTGGATTTTTTTCATCATCTTGGATAAATTTACAATCCTTAATATCCTCATAAGAAAATAATGAACTAACTGCGTCAAATTCTTCTTTATACTTCATTGGTTCAATCTCATATACTTCCCAGTAATGTACATAAAAATCTTTTTGCATTTTTTTTAGATACTCACGTTCATTTTTTCTAAACGTAATAATTTCAAATTTTTTTGATTCTTTACTGATTTCTTTATATAAACTCATAAATACATCAATACTTTCTGATACAATAATTATATATTCCTCATAATCTAACAAATCATAAAATTCATCAAATGATGCTCTAATTGCAACCCCCTCAATCACTTCATCCTTATAATATGCAATTCTATTAACATCTTGAGTAACAGATATTTTTTCATCTATAACTCTATAAGCATCATACCGTAACATCCTTAGCGTTTTTTCAAATGCAGTAAGACAAAAGGCTGAATGCAAGTGCAAATCACATGGAAAAGAAGTAACTAAATATTTATAAGCATCGTTATATTCTTTTGAATCACCTTCAATATCAACTATCATATTATTTCCCTTTCACTCCTAGAATTCTATCAACAAAATCTAAATCTGCATAAGAAATAGAAATATTTTTCACCTCATCAGCATAACATCCAATTCCTAACTCTATATTCATTTTCATTTTATCAATTTGTTCATCTGTAAAGCCTTTAATCAACAACTTTACTTCATACTTGACTTTATGATTTGATTTTCCTCTCTTGTTTGGTGCATGTCTACGTAAAACACACCATCTACAAAACTTATCAAGAAGATAATCCTCATTGCTCATAAACCATACAATTTTATCCATTCTATGAGATGGAAAAGTACTTTTATAATCCAGATTACCGTTCAACCTGTTTTCTTTAATTATTAATGAAGCTTTATCGAGCAATGTATAATGGACCAAGCCATTTTTTATAATACTCTCACGTCTTTTTTTGCAAAGATTTATAATTGTTTCATGTGCAATGAGCCAATGAATAATCTTAATCACAAAAATAAATATAGCGCATATTACTATAACATATAATTCCATAGACTCTATCACCTATTCTATCTTGTGACAAAAGGTTTAGGTCTAAATGGCGAATCAGTCAATTCCATAGTCTCCCAAACTTCATCAAATTTATCTAATATTGCTTTAAATTCAGAATAGAAAGACTCTAAATAGTCTTCATTGCAAAATGGTGACATTGGGAAAAACTTCATTACTCCGATTTTAATTTCCCTTATCGTTGTTTGTTTTGAAACATAATCAAGCAAAAAAGGTATTTCATTTCTAACACTCAATTGCAACGCATACAAATAAAATTTGTGATTATACTTCGCAATTTTCAATAATTCTTCATCACTAAAACTCTCTATATTCGTTTTTAAACTAGTACGAAGTTCAAATGGCAAAAGCATTACTAAAGCCACAAATCCATGTGCATCATTGTTTCTGCAAATTGAATAGTCTGCATTATCGAAATGTTTACGAAGACTGCATCCTGTTTCAACTAATGTCCCTATTATTCTTTGGTAACCACCTTTACCTAGTTGTTTTAATGAAATCCATGCTTCTAACGCACTTACACCCGCTCTAGATGATTCCAACGTAAATGTGAAAGGCGCATATATACCATATACCATATCATCCATAGTTGCTTGTTTGGGTTCTCCCAAGTTAAATACTTTTTGTTTATCCTTACATATGAACATACTACACAAATATGGTGAATATCCAGTTTTATGAAAATCAACCCCAAATGAATCCGCCAAACTTATATCTTTAACATGATTATAAACATATTTTAATTCAACTATAGCATCCTCTGAAAATTCTAATGGATTTTGAATAAAATCATATGATTCAAACATTAACCATGCCCATCCAATAACAGAATCAACATGTATATGAGGACAATAATCCAACGCATACTTGTCCATCAAACTTTTTCTCATTTCAACAACTTTAGCAATTTCATCAATTGTAGTATATAATGTTGAGCCACCATTAACTATGATACATGCAATTTTTTCGCCATACATAATACACTTTTCTAGTTCATCTTTCAATATATCAAGATTCATCTGTCCATTATCATTAACTGGAACTCTAACACAATTATCGCTTCCAATACCTAACCATTCACAGTTTTCGTAATGACATGGATGTCCCTGTTCCGTTGAAAAAACTTTTACTTTCTCATTTAACAATCCTTGATATCTTGTCTTTGGCAAGCACGAATTTAAGCCAGCTCTGATTGCATATAATACTGTACTTTTTCCGCCAAATGTCATAAAACCAGATGCTTTATTATAATCCCATTTTACTAAATCACATACCATTTTCATTACTTCCATCTCTGCGAAAGCCATATTACCAGAAGGTACATCCATTGCAAGATTAGGATTAAACATGTTTCCACATGCAGTTGCTGCAACAGATGAAATCAATGGTGGTGGTGTAATATTAATCATAACTCCTGGAGAATTCCACTTTATCAAACCTTTATAATAAAACGACAACTCATCAAGCATTTGTTCGAATTTAACTGGCTCTTCAGGTATTTCAGCCTCTGAAACCATATCTGCATACGAAACTCCACTTGTACTTCCCACTCTCACAGATGACTCAGCCATTATCGCTTTATTATATTCCCATATATGATGAATCTGCTCTTCAAGCAAACCCAAGTTACTCATTTTAGGATCTAAAAACATATCTTTAATTGCTGATAATCTTTTTTCAACTTTCGACATAATAACACACATAATCCAATTATCTTATAAAAAATTTGAATTATTCCCTTTCTCCCATTATTCCGGGTATTTTTGATTTCTATAATTTTTTTATTTATATTTTTCATTATTATATAAATAATCAAATTTCTTTCAATAGAATTCCATTATCTACTACATTTTTAAAATAAACTGATGCACCAATCACTTCTACTCCTCCTTTTGAATATGATACAACATCATTTAGAGTAATGCTTCTAATCGGAGATGATTGAATGCCTCTGACATACATCAATTTACCGTATCTATTATTTATATTAATTCTTTCCAACTTTAATTCACTTATTATAGGAATTTCATTTGCAATGTCCTTTTCTTTCTCTACTTTGTAGCACTCATCCACATAAATAGCTGCTTTATAATTGGTCAAATTTACATTTTTTAAATCATAATTTACCAAATTGCAATCTTCCACCACAATATTAAAAATGTATCCACCACGTTTTATATTTGCTTTAACACTTAAAATACTTAGCACATTGATAAATACGCAATTCTGAATCTTTATATTCTCGATGCCTCCAGACATTTCACTTCCTATGGCAACTCCCCCAGCACCACCCAAAAACATATTATCTTTTACAAATATATTTCGACACGCCTTTCCTATAATTCTACCCTCATGATTTTTACCTGATTTTATCGATATACAATCATCTTGACTATCAATAACACACTTACTTACTATTGCATCAGTTGTAGAATCAAATGTAATTCCATCACCATTTGTTAAGTCTAAATTTTCATTAGTAAAATTGAAATTATATTTAGAATAAACGTGTATATTAGAAATACGAACATTTTTACAATAAATCACATGTATGGTCCATGCTGAAGAATTACAAATTGTAATTCCAGTAATAGACAGATTCCGTGTATTTCTGATGCTAATTACTCTTCCTCTGCAAAACTTATCAGATTCCATTTCCTTTGCATACAATTCGTCTCCAGATCCATCGATTACTCCTTGCCCACATATTTGTATATCACTATGTTCTCCATCTAAAACATTTATCAAGCTACTATAACACTCCTGTTCAATACCTTCAAATCGATAAATAAATGAAGGATAATCTCCAATATTATTACTCCCCTTGAGTACAGCTCCATTTTGAAGAATCAATCTCACACCACTATGAAGAAACAATGCACCAGTCAGAAAAATTCCTCTAGGAATAATCACCTCATCACCACGTTTGCACTGATCTAGAGCCCTTTGAATAAATCGAGTGTTTATTGTCTTATTATCTGCTATTGCACCGAATTCAATAATGTTATATTTTTTCATAGTCTACACAAACATTACTCATCTTTTTACGTAGTATATCATTTTTTTCTATAACAGATTTTAGCAATGTCATATCGCACACCTTTTCTCCTTGATATACAATGGCAGAAATATCTTTAGGCAAGCAGGCTCCACCATACCCTCTATTATCTGAATACACAAACGTATGACTACGTCCCATACGTGGATCCAGTAACCATGTTTCACGTAATTCTGTGTAATTCACTCCCATTTGCATAGCCAAATCATAAAATTCATTGCAAAAAGTTACTTTTGTAGCGAAAAAACAATTTTCCATATATTTAGCTAATTCAGCAGTTTTTGAATCAACCATATTAATAAATAAGTCTGATGTTAATACTTTCTGATATGCTGAAACAACTATTTCTGAGTCATCTTTATCGCCTCCAAGCGTAATCCATCTTTGATTTTTTAAATCCGCAAACGGATGCTCAATCGTTTCTCCATAGTATTCTGGTTGAAAGATTATTTTTTTACCAGTTTTTTTCTTCATACGCTCTGTAAAACCTATTGGAACTGTCGATCTTATAACAATAATAGGTGTATCAACCCACCCTAGGACCTGTTCAACTATAGTAGTATCGCAACTACCATCCTGTGCCATAGGGGTAGGCACACACACAAACGAAAGATCACACATATTGAGCTCATCCCTTGTTCCTATCTTTTTGGGTTCATCAAATAAATATGCATTTACAAACAACTGTTTCATAGCAGTTCCTACGTGTCCACATCCAATAATACCTACTTTAATCATAAAAAATGTCCTTTCCTTATTTTATATAAAGTTCATCAATTGCAGAAACAATTCACCGAACATTTCATAGCCTTTTTTTCAAACTATATGTATACAATTCTTTCATATTTTGCTACTCTCCTCTCTCTTACAACTTTCCTTTCTTTAAATAAAAACTTTATATTATTAATTGTTAAATAACATATTACTATCTACATTAATATTCATTTTAGAAAATTTTTCTTTTATATTAAGATATTCTTCCTTTTTATCAAAACTAGCTATTAAAACACGACCATTCATCTCTGCCTGCAAAGCCAATATATATGCAACTTCAATAGAATAATTTTTCAATGCACATGATACTGTATTGGCAACATGATCGATTGAATTAAAATTATCATCCTTTAAATACAACATGTACTTATTATCCCTGCAATGTGCGAAATCATGATTCCATCCATAATCACCAATTAATCCCCATATTTTCTTTGAAATTGGATTAATCCCAACATTTACATTTCCTTCATCACTCTTTGTTCGCTCATTTAAATAATTAAGCTGTAATATACGCTCTGATTCATTTTCGGGCGTATGCATACAGTTTTTCAATTTGCATATTGCATATTTTTTTCTTATGTTATATTTAATCTCATTCAACACTTCATCATTAAAGTCACCTTCCAAAAAAAGAACTTCACTCTGTTTCATAGTTAAATAACACTTTAACAATCCATTTAGTACAACCGATTTTTTCGATTTTGGCCAAAAAATATCCACTTCTTCTTGATTTAACATTATTACTTCCGAATTCGTTATCTTAATATTTTTATTCTGTATTTCTGTTATAATTATTCTTCTCAATACCTTATTATAAACTGCATCTGGTTTAATAAGAACAAATGATTCCATTATTATCTCCCGCCTATATATTTCATCATTTTATCAATACGGTTTTTAATTCCATCTTTAGTTGTATTAATACTACAAGTATACTTTAGTGACTTGTCAATATAGCAAATCACTTCTAAAATAAATCACCACTAAAACTTCTATTGTTGATGCTACCACACTATAGTATTAAGCAAAACATTCTATTGTTCTCTTTTTTTTACCTATTATTCTTTTTATACACTCTCTTATTTGACACTTGCATTAGATTACTCATCGAATCTGTGATTTGTTTAATATAGTCACTCATAAATGTACCTCCTTGCAATTAAGACTTCTTAATTGCAAGGAGGTACATTTTGATTCTTTTTTATCAAGCATTTGTCACAAAAAAAAAGACCCCAGTACTATTTCTAATACTAAGATCTTTTAATGCGGCTTAACTTAATAACATTGAGCAAGTCGCCTCCTTTTACAATATAAAATGAACCCTATTTCACCCCTAAGAATTTTGATTACCTCAATATAACTCAACTACTTTTGTTTAATCTTAAAGTACTTACTTTTTCCCATTTTCAAAACAGCCTCACCATTCTCAACAAAAATCTCTTTAACATCTAATACTTTTTTTCCGTCTAGTTGTGCTCCACCTTGACTAAAGATTCTTCTAGCTTCACTTTTCGATTTATAATAACTATGTTCAACTAATGCATTCAAAATCAACTCTCCGATTAAAACGTCACTCTGATTTTCTATCTCAATTACAGGAACATCATCTGGCATTGCATTTTGTTGAAAAACAAGCTTAAATCTTTTTTCAGCCAAATCAGCAGCATCTTTTCCACAATATAATTTTGTTATTTCAAAAGCGAGCATCATCTTAACATCTCTAGGGTTCATACCATCATCAAGCATTTTCTGTATTTTAGCAATCTCATTTGGATGAACATCTGTGCATAGATTATAATACTTTATAATCATATTATCTGGAATTTTCATTATTTTTTCATAGATAACAGTTGGCTCTTCACTTATTCCAATATAGTTTCCAAGACTCTTACTCATCTTTTCAACCCCATCTATTCCTTCTAACAAAGGCATAAACAAAGTCAGCTGTGGCTCCTGACCATAATCTTTTTGAATGTTTCTTCCCATTAAGATGTTAAAAGTCTGATCAGTCCCTCCCAATTCGATATCTGCTTTTACCGCAACAGAATCGTATGCCTGCATCAAAGGATAAAAAAACTCATGTACTGATAAAGGAAGATGATTTGTATATCTATTGTTAAAATCATCTCTTTCTAACATACGTGCAACAGTACATTTTGCTGCAAGTTCGATGACATCCCCAAAATTCATTTTGCTTAACCATTCACTGTTATAGTAAACTTCAGTTTTGTTTTTATCAATTATCTTAAATATTTGTTCCATATATGTATTTGCATTTCTTTCAACATCTTCTCTAGATAATTGTTTTCTTGTTTTTGATTTTCCTGTGGGATCACCTATCATACCAGTGTAATCACCTATAATGATTACTGCTTTGTGTCCCAATTCTTGTAACTGTCTAATTTTTCTAAGCACAACAGAATGACCTATATGTATATCTGGTGCAGAAGGGTCAAGTCCCAATTTAATTCTTAATGGCCTATTTTCCTTCTTTGCTTGATTCAATTTTTTTCTAATATCAGAAATCGCTGTATGTTGTGCCACTCCTTTAAGCATAATAGATATTTGATTTTCAATTTCTAATTCTTCTTCTGTCATTTTTCCAAAACGAACTTCAGAATTTTCAAGAGTAATAACATTACTTTCTGCTTCAACTCCAAAATATTTTTTGATGAGTTCACACAATTCATTAATTGCAGCATCAACTCTATCATGGTTCGCATAAAAGCCATCAATAGGAAGTATAAAGTTTGTAGAATTCTCATCAACTCTTCCAGCCGGCAACTGTCTCCACATCCAACGTCTTGTTCTAACAGAATGACCACAAGTGTAAATAGGCTCTCCTGGTTTAAGTACATCATTACCATTATTATCTTCTATTTTACAATCATCATCATTAGATAATCTAACAACAAGATCATTATCCAGTGAATCTGTGTCATGTACTCCTACTGGTACCTTATATTTCAAAGAAATATAATTCGCCAAGTCGACTATAGGACTAATTGAAGGAAATTCACCTTTTTTAACAATTCGATTCAAAAGAGCTTCTATAGAACATGGATATTTTGAGGGGTTAATATTATAAGATTTAAGTGCTTCACGATATAAATCAAGTTCTTTTACCCCTTTAACACTCTTATCAGCAAAGCTCTCTGATATTATTCTTACTTCATTTTGTAAAATTTCATGAATCCCTGCAGATTCTTTTTTATTATCTATTCCTTCTACAATAACAACTCCTGTGTATATTCCATCATTAGTTGCCAATATTTTCTTGTCAATTTTAAAAAACATCTTCTTTTACCTCTTTCCTAATAATAATTATATAAATTAATGAAAGAGAAGTTCATTCACAATAGGACAAACTTCTCCATGATACCACCTATAATTCATATACAACTCACATTGTATACCTTATCTATACTTGATGTACAAAACACATATAACAGTGCAACTGTTGGCAACTACTTACTTTTTGACTCGCTTTCAACGCCAAAACTTCAAGATGTATTCATATAATTTTTCTGATGGCTCGCACCAACCGGCAATTCTCTTACAAATCTTTACATATATTACTTGTTCTTTTAACAGCAAGTTGTTATTTAATTATCAAATGGTGCAAACTAAATTCGAAGCATCGCTGAAAATTCAATAAAACTACAACATATCGCCTTTAACCACTCATACATTTTTGCATTATACCCCTAACGACTATGTTTGTCAATTACACTCATGCACTAGATAGAGTAATTATACTGTCAGTTAGGAAAGATTAGAGAACTCCTTAGATATAATGAATTCTGCTTTATTTTCCTAAATTTACTTTATTGATTCTATTTCCGCTTGGCAATATTCTATCTTAAGGATAATAAATGCCAAGGCCACAGACTTCGGTGCTTTTTGCATCCCTGACATTCATTGTCTTTCAGATATCGTGTAATCAAGCAGATTAAGGGTATTTATATTAACTTCAATTGTTCTCTTATGCTGAATATTTTTCTGGTTATCATTCCCGTCATTGTCGCCTATATTGAAACTATATAACTTTTTGATTTGTTTCCGTGTTCTCTCATAAACTCCCGTAATATTATATTTTCAACTGTTATTTCATCTGTTCAGGTACGTTCCATCTGTATATGTTTCCTTTCGTAGTCTTCGCCTCACCCAGTATCTGATTTGATGTTCTGTTGATGTACTTTGTAGGATGACACTTATCTATGCAATACCACCATTAATATCAAAATATATTAGTAAGCATATACCTATTTAGGAGAAAAAAACGAACTACTATTCTTAATACCCAAACTTATTACTCCAATTTGTTTTCCTAATAATACTTTCTCATCTAAATCTGAAATTTCTTCTAACTATAATAAATATTATTTGTTTCCTATTTTTTCTGCGCTAACCTGAAATTTTATCTGGTATAGTTCCAGTAACGCATTATGATAAAATCCAAAACTTGTAGTTTTTCATATCAGTTTGATAATCCGCATTATATATTGCTACAACCGTAAGATTTAAAGTTCCTCCTTTCTTTCCTTTATCGGGATTAAAACACATCGTGAAATTTATTTTTTCTTCATCTTTCTGAATGTTAAAGGAATGATAATAGTCTTTTTTCAAATTTATTTTTTACACTATATTGTTGTGGTTCTCCATCCAAAAATAATAATAATCCTACAGTCTTTCCTTTTCCTACCGCATCTATGGTATAATCAATAGAAAACTCACCACCCACATATTTAAACGGCAAAATATTTCCATCTTTATCTCTCTATTTGTTTTTTAGCCCCATGTCCCATAAACCAACTTGCCGTATTATCATCTTTAAAAACATCTTCTTTTTGTTCTTCTGTATTATTACTTTCCTGACTTTCTACTTCATTAATGTCATATCTATTTCCAAAAACCGTCATTAAACTCACCAGCATTGCAAATATTAATATAATCATTAAAAATAAAAGTCTATTTTTATATTTTTACACTTAAAATTCTACTAATAGTCAGTCCCATTCCCATATGCCCATCTGACATTTTTGTATAAAATAATACTTTATCCTTATTTTGCAAATTTTCTCTAGTAAATCTTTGTCCATCATCACACACCATGGTAATAAATTTGTTTTTTTCTGTCTTAAATGTGATAATAATCCTGGTATCTGCATATCTAAATGCATTTGCAAATATATTTTCTAAAATTCTACAAAAACACTGCTTATCAAAAACTGCCTTGCACTCTTCTATTTCATTTTTGATTTCTAATTTTAAATTATGATGTTTTGCCAAAACTCTAAAATCATCTACTATCCCTACTACATTTTTCTGTAAATCGTACTCCTTATTCTCAACCTTTAACTCCTCAGGTTGATTTATATTTCTAATAGAATCGGTATATAATTCCATACGCCTTGAGGTATCTGAAAGATTCTCCAATATATAAAGTAATTTCTCCTCTGTTATATTTCCCTTAGGAATATTAACTTTTAAAAAATCAATATACCCTGAAATTATAGCTTTAGGTTTTCTCAAGTCATGAGCTACCGATGCTTGAAGTTTCTTTCTGTCTTCCACCATATTCCACAATTCTATTGTATTGTGATAAAGTATTTGTCTCATTTTTCCGAAAGATTCACATAATTCTCCTAATTCATCATCACTATCATAGTAAACGGCGAAATCCAAATTTTCTTTCTATAGAACCACAATCCACACAATCCAACTCCTACTCCCGCAAATAAAACCGGTATTAGAAACATAAATACAAATAATCCTCTACACGCAAGTTTTCTTTTTGGAATCAACATAGTATATTCTGCATTTTCCGGCTTTACTGTAAAACATATATCTTTTATTTCTGATGAACCATCTGAATCAACTAACTTTAATCTTTTTGTTTTTTCTCCGTATGTTATTAGTTGACCATATTCTGTTGTTGTTCCATTAGTATAGTTTTCATCTATTGTCATCCATACACTGTTTGAATCTGGCATTATTTTTTCTGAACAAAATATAATCCTTTAATAGATAATAACGACAATATGAGTGCAATAAATCCTGTCAAGCTCATAGCTTTTACAAAAGATTTTTTAATGATTGTTTATTTTTCTTATTTACTTTATCCATTTGTATCCAATCCCCATACCGTTTCAATATATTCATTTCCTGTTACATTATGTAATTTTGTTCGTATTCTTCGAATATGCTCTTTCACTACATCTGCACATCCATCTGATTCAAATCCCCACACCTCATCATATATATGTTCTTTATCAAATACCTGATTTGCATTTTATAGCAAAAATTCTATAATATCAAATTCCTTTTTTGGAAATACAATTTCTTCATCTCCAAAAAATACCGTTCTTTGTAAACAGTCAATAAATAATCCATTTGAAGATATTATTCTTGATATATTCTTACCTCTCTCATCCCGTCTTAAATGTGCTTCAACTCCTCCATATTAAATGGCTTTATTATATAATCATCTCCACCAATTCGTAATCCATTAATTTTATCCTGTTCTGTAATCCTTGCAGTGAGAAATATAATTGGGCAAAGAATATGATTTCTTATTTTCTTACACAATTCCAAGCCATTCATTCCTGGCATATTTGTATTAAGTAATATCAGATTTGGTCGAAATTTCAATTTATCTATTGCTTCCTCGCCACTTCCTGCTACATAAACTGTATATCCTAAACTAAAAAATAATCTGAAATCAATTCAGTTAATATTTTTTTATCATCTACAACAAGTGTTTTATATTTCATTAATGTTTTCCTCCTAATAATACAGTCTATCTAATATTGATTCACCTATACATACAGTAAAAAAGTCTATTTTCTGTCAATTTTTTCACATATAAACTCAAGCAATACTGGTTCATCTTTACGTTATTTCACTCTACATTATTATTGCGTCTTTGTAATACTATTATATAAAATTTTCATAGTTGCTTTTTTCAATTAAAAGTTTTATTAAATATACTGTACATTTACCAGAAAACTATTACCAGACTTTAGTTACTTTCTACCAATATTCCTCACAATTAATATTTTCATCTACTTTTTTCATAATATTTAATTTTAATTTTTTATCTTATACTTCTATTCTATCTGAATTTTTCCGTTGTTCTCTGCTCTATATAATTATTTCCGAGTTTTGTCATATCTTTTTGCTTAGTAATATTATACGATTTAATTAACTTCTCATATAACACCTCCCTAAACTCTTTTGTCACTGGAAAGCATATATCCTTATATACCGTCTTTCCATCCTTATCTTTCTGCTTTGTCCTATATGAGGGCATTGCCACAAACACATTATCCTTTCCCTGAATCAGCATCACGTTATTTATTACAAATTTGTCATCCAAATAAATTCTTGCAAGACCTTTTATATTGCTCCCCTCTCTTTCGTACGGCGTAACTTTTACTGTAAATGTTGGCTCCTCTACCTCAGTTTTTTCTGTATTTAGCTCATTATTTTCTTTTCCAGCATTCTTATATCCTTCAATTATTGCATCATACAATTCTGTACGGAACTCCTTTGTTATAGGGTTGCATATATCCTTAAAAACGAAATTATTATGCTCATCCACCTCACTGCTTCTATACCTTGGCATTGATACAAACAGATTTCCATTGCTATTTTCAAGAATGGCAATGTTTGTAATTTTAAATGACTCACCAAATACTACTGTTGCAAACCCTCTTAAATTTCCTTCATTTTTTCTTACTTTATTTACTTTTACTGTATACTTCATTTTTTTCTCCTTCTCTACTATATATTTCTTCTTTTTCTGTTTCTTTTATTTCTTCACCAATATTCTTTTCTAAATCCAACATAGAATTTAATTCTGTCTGACGTTTTAACTTCTCCTTAAGCTCTTCCTCATAAACAAAAGGCTTTTCATATTCTATTTTTGAAGATTCTAAATCTCTTTTATACTGTTCTATCTTCTTTTTTAGAAACTCTTCATTTTCTTCTATGTTATTAAACATATTATCCAGCTTTATCATATTTCCAACAGCACTTGTAGACATTTCTGCCTTATACTCGTTTTTTCCCTGAAGTATTAAGAAATTTATTCCCATATAATTCTTTTCAACCAATAGATTAAATCCTCTGAACTTTCCAATCTCATAAGTATCACCTGCTTTATACTTGCTTATTTCTTCAAGCATTGCTGTCCCTCCATCGTTTCTCTCGCTATACAACATATTACCTATTGTTATTGAAAACGCTTCGCTTTTTACACTCTCAGCATTTCTAAGTTCAATGTCCTTTCTCACACATTCAATTTTTTCTTCTGCTGCTTTAATTAATTTAGGAAACTTAATCATAAAATTATCCTGAAAAGTATATCTTTGGCTGTCATAAGATGCTTTCAGTATTTTTAATCGCTGCAATTCATTGTCAACTTCCATTTTTTCTTTTATTAATGGATTTCCTGTAGCAACTGCCTTTATTTCTGCATATGACAATGTTGCCTCATCTATGTCTTCACACGTTCTTGATACAGCCCTGCTCGTCATTATCTGACTAATAAATCTCTGCTTATTCTCTACCAGTGACCATGAGTACGCATCAAATGTTTCTTTTGTAACATATCTGTACACTGCTACTTCTTTATTTTCATTTCCTTGTCGTATTCCCCTTCCCTCTCTCTGCTCAATGCTCGATGGTTTCCATGGACAATCTACGTGATGAATTGCCACAATATGTGTTTGTACATTTACTCCCGTGCCACATTTATCTGTAGAACCAATAAGAATTTTCTTCTTTCCTGCTCTCATTGACTTAAATAATGTTTCTCTCTGTGCATCTGTTTTTGCATCATGTATAAATGCTATTTCATTTTCAGGTATGTTTCTTTTTATAAGTTCTGCTTTTATGTAATTATATACGTCAAAATCCTTTTCCCCAGGTGTTCCTATATCTGAAAAAATAAGCTGACATCCTATTTTTTCTTCATCTTTTGCTTTTCCATATTCATAAAGCACATTATCAATTACCTTATTTAATTTTCCGTCAGGATTATTAGGTGCATCTTTATCAAGAAGTCTTGCATCCGTTCCAAGCAGTCTTGCTTCGTGTGTTATTTTCAAAAAATTATCTATGCTTGAATCCACTCCACCATTTCTGATAGCCTCCGCTCTCCTAACAAAATCCTCCATTATCTGCCTTACGTACCAATCTGGTTCTGATTCCACAATAATGTATTGACCATCTCTTAATTTAGGAACATTGAGTTCAAGCATGTCCTGTGTTTGCACGTCTGCTACCTGCTTAAATATATTCATTAACTCTGGTAAATTGGTAAATTTATTAAATCTGTTTTTCATTCTAAAGCCACTTCCCTCAACTGTAAGTTCCAATGCTGTTGTTATTTCACCGAAATTGGCTGCCCATGAATCAAAATGATATATTCCCATCTTCTCCAACGTATCTTTTTGAAGGTAACTTTGCATTACATACATCTCACACATAGTATTACTAATTGGGGTTCCTGTAGCAAAAACGATTCCTCTTCCGGGATTTATCTCATTAATATATTGGCATTTTAATTGCATATCTGTTGCTTTTTTTGCTCCCGAACCACTAATTCCTGAAACATTATTTATCTTTGAAAATATTGCCAAATTCTTGTAATTATGAGCTTCATCTACCATAATACTGTCAATACCAAGTTCCTCAAAAGTAATCAAATCATCTTTCCTTTCTTCGTCTGCAAGACTCTTTAATTGTTCTTGAAGCTTTTTCTTCTGTGTTTCCATCTGTTTAACAGTCCAGCGCTCACCATTCTTTTCTTTTGTCTCCTCTATGGCATATGCTATCTGCTCTATTTGTTCATTAAGCATTCTTTCCTTTCTCGCTGCTGAAATTGGGATTTTTTCAAACTGCGAGTGAGACATTATTATGCAATCATAATCTCCCGTTGCAATTCTTGATATAAACTGTTGCCTCCTACTCTTTTCAAAATCACGTTCGGTTGTTACTAGAATGTTTGCAGATGGGTATAATCTCAAGAATTCAGATGCTGTTTGATTTATTAATGCTTTTGGAACTACCATTACTGTTTTATTTGCAAGACCAAGTCTTTTTTGTTCCATACATGCTGCCATCATCTCAAATGATTTTCCTGCTCCCACACAATGGGCAAGTAATGTATTACCTCCAAGTAGAATTCTTGCTACCGCATTTTTCTGATGAGGTCGCAACTCTATTTCAGGGTTCATTCCTGGAAATGAAAGTACCGAGCCATCGTATTCACGAAGTCTTATATTGTTAAATGTTTCATTGTAATAATCAACATACTTCTTTCGTCTAACCGGATCCGCAAATATCCATTCTCTAAATTTTTCCTTAATAAGATTCTGCTTTTCTCTTGCAAGCATTGTTTCGTTTCTATTAATCACGTAATGATATTTTCCATCTCCATCATCGATTTTGTCTCTTACTGTTACGGTTTTTAGGTTAAGTGATGCTTCAAAAATAGAATAAGCATCCATGCGGCTTGTTCCATATGTTTTGGAAGCTGCCACAGAATGCTTATCCTTTGATTTATTTTCTATAAACCATTCCATGCTATATTTATTTAGATGAACAATAATACCTGATGAATACTTTCCGCTTCTTATTGCCCTTACTCTTTGTGGTGTTCCAAGCAATTCATAAATAAATTGCTCATAGTCCTGTTCATCAATCCATGTTGTTCCTATCCTTATATCAATCTCCGAAGCATCAAGGTCTATTGGTTGAACTTTTTTTAATTCTTCCACGTTTATTTGAAATAATTCCGGCTGTTCCTTTGCAAATCTTTCTGCTATTACAAGTTTACTTCTAACATTTCCAGACAAATATTCATCTGACGTTTCCCATCCTTCATCCGGATTTTTTTCATCATACTGCGTTGGATTCAAAAATATAATTCCTTTTAGTTCTTCAATTAATTTTTTTCTTTTAGTTTTACCACTCTCCACATTTTTTCGTACTTCTCCACTTATATCAGGTATGTATATGCTCAAAATAAATGGAATTTTTACTTTTCCATATTCATTTATCGAAATATTCAATGCCTCAATTGCTGTCTCAACTCTGTTTATTGTTAATTCCGGTTTGATAGTCTGTTTATAAAACATATCAGCCTTAGTAACATAACCATTTTCATCCACATTTTCAAGAGAGCACAACAAAGGATAGTCTGCATCATCACGGAATGCTCTGTCATTTGCCCTTGAAGTAATTCTTCCATACTTATCTACAAATGTATCATAACTATTATTTAATTCTCTTTGAGCATTTTTTAATTCTTCTTCACTACATCCTTCCGACTGTATTTCAATAATATGTCTTGTTATACTTCGTATTTCGTTAAGAGCTTTAATTCTATCTATTGTTAGTTTTGAATATTCTTTTAAATACATTTTTGAATTTTGTCTGAAATAGAGTTTGCCATCCATAAAGGAATATGTATAATTTCTAACATCCGAATTTGCAATAATTACTTCATCATTCTTCTCTGTTTCCTCTATTTCAAAATTTGATATTGAAGTATTAACATTATTTAGTGCATTGCTAAGGCTTTCGTACATATTAAAATTTTCATCATTATTTACACAAACGGTATACTGACTTTCAACTCCATATCTTGCTGTATCATATTCCATTTTTCCTAATACCATTTCAGGATGTTCGACAAAATATGAATTAATCGGTATACCGTCTTTTGTATAACCAAGATGCACCCAGTCAGGTTCTATATCTATTTGCCTTTCCCTTTTTTTCAGGAAAAGAATGTCTGATGTAACCTCTGTTCCTGCATTGTTTTTAAATGCATTATTTGGAAGTCTTACAGCACCCACAAGTTCTGCTCTTTGTGCAATATATTTTCTTACATTTGGATTAGCTTTGTCCATAGTTCCTTTTGTTGTTATTAAAGCTGCTATTCCTCCCGGTCTTATCTTATCGAGTGTTTTTGCAATAAAATAGTCATGGACCCGAAAATTAAGTTTATTATATTTTGCATCATATATTTTGTAATCTCCAAACGGTACATTTCCTATAGCAATATCAAAAAAATTGTCATTAAAATTCGTTTCCTCAAATCCTGATATTGTAATATTAGCCGTTTGATAAAGCTGTTTTGCTATTCTTCCCGTAATTTCATCTATTTCCACACCATATAGTTTACATTCGTTCATTGAAGCAGGCATACTTCCCAAAAAATTACCGATTCCCATTGATGGTTCAAGAATGTTTCCTTTAGATATTCCAAAGCTTGAAATTTTCTGATTTATGCACATTGCAATCTCGGGAGATGTATAAAAAGCATTATTTACACTTGCTCTAGCATTGTCATATTCGGAATGTGTCAACAATTCTTTTATTTCTCTATATTCATCCTTCCATAAGTTATTTTTTTCATCAAATACTTCCGATAATCCTCCCCATCCTGCATATCGTGAAAGTATTTTCTGCTCTTCCATATTTGCAATTCTTTCTTCTTTCTCAATTCTTTTTAGTGTTTTTATTGCTTCCACGTTCCATTTATATCTTGTTTTTGCACCTCCCTTTTCTATTTCCCATAAATTATAATGATAATTGTTTTTTAATAATACATCGTTTTTATTTGAATCATCTTTCTTTGATTTCTCCATATCCGCTATTGGTTTTTTGTCCATTTCAAAAACCTCATCGGGAATGTCATAATCTCCTATTATCTCTTCCTCATTGATTTTTTCATAATAAATTCCTTTATTTATAAGAATTCCAATTTCTTCTTCTACAGATTTCCAACTTAAATAGCCTTCTTTTTCCCCTTCTATATCTCTCCACTTAAATCTTATACCCTGTGGTTTAAATGTATCATATCCATGTAGTCCATAATTCTCTATTGGCCAACCGGCTCCACCAAGACCATATTCCTTTTTAATTAATTTTTCACGTTCCGATGCCTTTGCAACATTTTTATAAATGTTATATACTCTTTCCTTTCCCCCTGCAAAACCCGTTCCTTTTAACAATACTGTAACTATATATTCATGCGGCACAATCCTTGCATTTTTAGGATTCAAGTATGTATATTTCTCTTTTTTCCCGCTTGGTAAATTCTTTACCCTTTTTTCATCTGATATTCCTATTTCTTTTGTATTTTCATCAAAGAAAAAGGAAGCCTGTTCAAAACCTGCTTCCTCTCCTATTCCTAATGAATCAATTTCTTCTAATTCTCTTTCTATTTCTTCATCAATAGATATATTCTCTTCCGTTCCAGATACACTCTCTAATGAAATCTGTACACTATCTGCTTCAGAACTACTTCTTCCGCCATCATTTTTGCCTGCTCCCTTATCTTCCACATTTCCATTGTTGAAGATGGCTCCTTCGGCTTGTGTATTTTTAGATAATTCCTCATTAATGTTTCCAATAAATTGTTGGCTTCCTCGTCCACTTCCTTCATCTTTTCGCCTAATCTCCCTAAACGATAAAGTGTGTTGTACCTGTTTCTCTCGTTCTCTTTCAGATATTCTGCTGCCATCATCCCGTATTTTCCCACCTGCGTCAAATCTTCTTTCTGAATTTCCGGCAGTTTTAGGTTGGGATACAACATTCCATCTGCTTTCTTGTGGTACATCAGTCTCATTTCTTCCATTTGTGACTCTCCTTTCATTTTCAATATGTCTTACTTTGTAATTAAACTCTTTAAGAACACTACAGGATACGTCACATACAAGGGAACCAAAACGGTAAATATCATCTTCATCGGATATATTTGTTATAAAACCCATGTCCTGTTCTTCAGAGGACAGGTCAAAACCGCATCTTGTTCCTACTGCATAGAAAACACTTTTATATAACATTTCCTCTACTGTAGGCCCCAGCGTTTTATTATCTCTATCTTTAATCACACCACCTGTAATCTGATTAAGTTCTGAAATCATAACCTCTGATTTCTCCCTTATTATAGATCGCACATTTATCTTTGTATAGTTCTTTAAAAGCTTTTGTAAATTATTTTTTTCATTACTTACATATGTTTGAATTTTTCCCTCGTCAATCAGTTCATCTACCATAATTTTTAAATTATAATCATTTAAATTCCATGTGAGATTAACATTTCTTCCTGCTGTATCAGATATATCGAACACATATCGCATATGTGGTTTCAAAACTTTCGATGGAAAAATTGCAATTCCCTTACTTCCTCTTTTTACATATCTTCCTACCTTTTTCCATGAATCATAATCTCCCACAAGAGTTGCGTTTGGTCGCTGTGCATACATCATTAAAATATTATCAAATTCATATCTGTATACTCTTCCTGTTAATTCTAAAAATTTTTTCCATTTATCTGAATCTGATACAATATCCTTAATATATTCATCGTAAAGTCTCTGTACCTTGTAATCAGCACTCATTATTTTCTATAACCTCCCTTAACGCTTCTCTTATGTCCTTTCCATCAATTTCATCTCCTAAGCTATCCCATCCTTTTACTTTATCTCTTGCAAATAGTTCAATACGTGGTAATTCGCCACACAATTCAACTATACGTTCCCTTATTTCTGCGGGTTTCTTACTATGTTCCATTATTCTTGCATCACATATCTGCGACACTGACTTTGATACACGTTTAGGTTGTCCTTTTGTTCCTATTAAACATACCTCCGAATTTGAACGTGTCCAAAATCCCAGTCCTATAAAATACGTGTTCTTTTTCTTATTTCTTTTCACCCAATTGAAGCCACACGTCTTATATTTAAATCCCCATCTTTCCATTACTTCTATTCCTTCTTTTAGACATGGAAATGTTATCCATAAAAATAAAATACAATCCTTATCGGCGATTTTATCGACTGGAAGAGCCATTATATCTTTAATATTCATTGTGTGATAATGATTCTCCGCACTTCTTCCCTGACCTTTTTTGGAGTAAACTCTATATTGCCATGGTGGATCTGCATATATAATTTTGTACTTTTTTCCCACTTTAGTCACCTTCTTTCAATTTCACCAAACTTGTGTATTTTTCATACTCATCTTTATCTAAATTTAGCGTGACAAAATCTGTCTCCTTTTTTATTTCCACCAGCAGTTTCTTAATAATTCTTAACATAATAAAGTTATCTTTTGACATTTTAATGCTTTCCGTAAACATGATATTTTGATTATTGTCAATACCATCCTGCTGCCTTACTATGTTTAACATTACTTTTCTTTTTAGTTCATTTGCTTCGTCCTTAGTTAACACAACTTTTTCTGTCTCTGAACCACTGTTTTCCCATTCCTTATGAAGTTCTCCAATTAAAAACTCCATATATCTTAAATACATTTCCTTCATTTTTCCTCCAATCAAAAAAGAGCAGAAAAAATCTACTCCTTTTTTAAATTATTTTTTATTTTTGTTAGGTCTTCCAATCATAACTAGCGAACCATTATGATAATCCTGTAATACTACTCCTGTTGCCTCGTCAACTGCTTCCACCATTTTACCCTTTCCTACATATATTCCCACGTGACTGATATTTTTATATCTTCCGTTATTTGAATAACTGTAAAAAATTAGGTCTCCCGGCTTTAAATCTGTTTCTTTTACAACACACCCATTATCATTGCACCATTTTGCTTCGGCTGCTGCTGTATTTGCCCCATCACACATTACCGATATTCCGGCACTTTTCCAAGCATAATATGCTAATGATGAGCAATCAAAATGTGTTCCTGAATTTCTAAGTGGCTGGCTATATGGATATCCTACTTTTGATAACACAAATGAGCAAACTGCATTTGCATTGATATCAGTTACTCCATTTAATATTTCGTTAATTTCTTCCTGTGATAATGAGGACTTCTTATTTCCACCATTTACTGTTCCTGAATTTCCATTATTATATCCTAATGCCAACATTGCATCCGAACTCATAAGTGAATTCAACAGTTCTATTTCATTTTCGTTCATACTATATTCTGTTTCCATCTGATAATATGTTTTCAGACTTACATCAACGTATAATACTTTTTTCTTTTCCTTCTTTCCCTTGTCATTTTTCATCTTTTCTTCATTTATGGAAGTTGTGTATGTACACATATCGTCAAATACTGTTTTTAACTCCGTCTTTGCATTTTCATTCATTACTGTTGCCGTGTTTCCAATTCCATATTTAACCATATAAACACTCATTACATCATAATAATTTGATGGTGTATTTGATGTTCCCTCATAATCTTTATACACTATCTTTCCAATATCACACTCTTTATGTTCCGATACTAACGTATTTATTTCTCTGTTAAATTCTGCTACATACTGACTGGTTACTGTCATTATTGTATCTCCATTTTCAAGTGGTGGAAAAAATATTGAAAATGGTGAATTATATATAAGTGCAATTACAAGAGCTATTATTATGGCTGCAATGCATATAATCATAAGAAGAACTAAAGCAAATGGTAATAAACACATTCCTGCTTTTATTAATATATTTTTTACGCTATCCAATGTTTTCACGTTTGCACTTGTATCTGATTTATTGTTTTTCAATTTGCTTGACACATAATTTAATTTTTGTTTTTTTACTTTGTCCGAACCGACATCCTTAGTTCTTTTTACCTTTTCCTTACTTCTCTGTTCAAATTTTCTGCAATCCGATTTTACACTTTTATCTTTGCGGTGTACCGTTTTATTCTTTTCTTTTTTTTGCAATTTGTTTGAATCTTTACTAGGCAATTGTTTCTTTTTACTTCTGTTCTTTCCTCTTACACTTTTTATGTGCTCTTCCTTTATATGTTTTTGTTTTACCTGTTCTTTTATATTTTTACCTGTAATCTCTGCCACCTTGGTAAAAGGTTTTGTAATAACTGATGCCGTTACTGATGCTTCTCTTATCTCTTTACCACCATCTAACTGTTCTACAGACTCCAACATCTTTTTTTGTGCAATTACTTTTCCACCACTTTTTAATATACTCTTTTTATCCTTTATAACTTTTCTTTTATCCGTATCATTTCTGTTAAAATTTGGCATATCACGACTATGTATGTTCCTTCTTTTTCTCTCCATTTTCCCTCCTGACGTAAATAAAGCCATTACAAAGCTCTGGCTTTGTAATGGCTTTATTTAAATTACTTTATTATTTCTCTGCCCATATACTATCATTCCACTTTGCTTTTAAATTTATCTTAATAAAAGGCTTCCTTAATACAAAATCTCCTTTATCTATAAAAATATACGTTTGGGTATTATCACACTTATTAAAAGTAAGTTTTCGTATATCCCCACTTCCAAATGTTAATATCTTGTAACAAGCATCTAGCCTATTAACTGTATATGGCCCTGATACCATTTTTAATTTTCCTAAAGAAAACTGTTTTCCAAATAAATCGCAATAATAAATACTATCATTTACTAAATATATTTTTTTATTTAATCTTATGCTATGTAAAAACTCTTTTATTTTTTTCACATCATCAAACGGAACTGTAACTTGTTGAAAATTAGGCATACTAACTTCTTTACCATCTATCAAATCAATAATTTTATTTATTAAATCTGAATTACATTCTTGCGGACACTGAATTCTAATATCAAAATAATCCTCTATCCTTTTTAATTTTTCTAATATTTCTATCCACTCACCTTGGTACTGTATATTTCCTTCTATTTTTTCTCCAGAATAATATACTTGTCCACTTGAATTATATATTTTAAAAGAAGATTTTTCACTACTATTCTTAGCCTTATTAATAAACTCGAATGATTTTAAGGTTTCTAAACGTGCTCTAACACTACTACTTTTCAAATTTGATTGTTCTATTTCAAAATATGAATTTCCCTTATTTTTAATTGGTGCACAACTTTTAATATTTATTAGTCTGGTTGGATCATCTTCATTATCTAAATAACAGTATTCTTCATCTTTTTCACATATTCGTAAATTATTGATTTTAATAATATGTTTATCCAAGCCTAAATTCATCTCAAAAATCCCACGACCTCTTATTACTCCAATATCTGGAATGATTTTCATCTCCAATTTTTTTATTTTTTTCTGATGTTCTTTATATTCTTTCCATTTGTTATTCTCATAGGTATATGGGTATATTTCCGGCTTCTTTGATTCATCTTTTATTTCGATTAAAGAATATGCATTAGGATGTAAATCATCAAAATATGCGGCTCCTCCTGTTAACATATATGCACCATTACTTTGTTGATATAGAACAGGTCTGCCACCTGTTTCTGTATGCCCACAAAGAATTAAATTAGCACTTTTGCGTAACTTAGGTAAAGTAGCTTCTCTCCCGTCATATTCACAAATTTCATTCTTATGTAAAAATCTTTCTGCATGATGAAAAATTGCTATCGTATATATTTCACTATCACCTAATATTTTATAATTTAATAAATCTTCTATTTGTTTCTTTCCTATAAAATTTGCATCATCGGGATAATCTTTCAAATATGATAGTAACGCTGTATTGAATGATACTATTCTAATTTTTCTATTTTCTTCTAATTCAATGTCTTTATAGCCAATGCTATAACTTGACTCTTGCTTGCTATTCTTAGGGTAATGAAAAGGTATTACACCAAGTTTGGCACAAAATTCATCATAGTTATATAATGGTTCCTCCATTTTATGTACATTTGAATAATCATATAGTTCATCTATATCTTTCACCTTTGTATCCTTAGTTATATCACATCTATAATATCCATAATTTCTATTAATATCATGATTTCCAGGACAAAATGTAATATCACTACCACGTAATGATAATTCTTTTAATAACTTTTCAAACCATTTTAATGCTTCGTTAAAATCTTTCTCTTTTCCCCACCACGCAATATCACCAGTCACGATTATATGTTCTGGTTTTTTATCCATTTTTGAAATACATTCTATTAATTCTTCTAAAATTAGTTCCTTCCTATCAAACACTCCATCTTCATTATATTCGCTATAATTTCTTCCAAAATGTATATCTGACAAATGCAATATCTTACTCATATTTATATATATACCCTTTCTCTACTTATTTAAATAAATAGTTTCTGTTTCTTTAATTTGCTCTATTAACCACTCTAGATTTTTTCTTACAATTAAATCATTAATCTCTTGAGGATCTATATTCTCTCTCAATTCTTTCAATAATACCACATCATCTAAGCAATTAACTTTTCTGCAATAATCCAATGGATATAATGAGTTTAAAATACGTCTGAATTTAATGATATTTTCAGATGATGAATTAATTACTGTATTTTTCAACTCAGATACAGATATTTCGTGAAAAATATTTACATCTGAATCATACACAATATTGTATTCATCAATAATATTTTCTAATTCTTGTACCCAATCTTCGTCTTTTAATATTTCTCTAACACTTTTCGCTTTATTCTTATTTTTTTTATTCAAAATAAACTTATTAATATCTGTTATATCACTAATGATTTTATCTCGTATTTTGGGATTCTCAAATTTCAAATTAATTAAATCTATTTCATATAAACGATCAGTTTTTGAAATATTTATACTCATTAATCTCTTAAACTCTTCAATAGACAATTCAAATCCTATGTCAATAAGACATTGTATACAAATTAGAATTCTTCCATAAGAAAATGTCGGATATTTATTATCTTTTAATTTTCCCTTAATTTCGTCAATTTTATCTTCACACCATTTCTGAGAATTCTCATAATAATAGTTGCTCAATAAATTAAGTGGATCTTGACTATCTATGTTATTTAAAATTTGCTCATCAACATATTTATTTAATTCTTTATTAAAGTTTTTATAAATAAACTGTCCTGTTTCGACATACATTTTTACAGATAGCATTCTCGGTCTTACTTTTATCAGTGCTCTTTCCCATTCTTCACTAGGTTCCTGATAGTTCGATTTATACTCAATTGCACAAATAAACGTTTCTTCAATTATATATTTTCTTACTTCTATCTCATAGTCTTTAATAGATGCTTGTTCCATTTTTTTAACCAAATACGACACTTTTGAAATAAAAAACTGGAATGTTCGCAAATTGTTATGGGAATATTGTTCCATGTAATTGCAAAACATATCACTATAATTTAACAGTTCATTTTTTAATGTATTATTTTCAACACTATTGCCAATTATTTTCTCACAAATAATTTTTATATCTGGATCATAATGCAATGTTACCCCTATTAATTTTTCTCGAATTTTCTTATAAGCATTATCATATTCGTCATTTTGAAAAAGAAGCTCTCTCCTTTTTTCTAATTCAGAACTATTAATTTTTGAATTTATTCTTTTACTTTGCTCAAAAATATTTTCTCTTTCACCTGACCAATCAATATTTTCATTCAAAGCTACCATATACTGCATTTCTTTAGATTCCCTATTTTCTTTTATGGATATCTCCTTTTCATTGGCCACTAAAATCACCTTTGTTTCTTCGTGTTCTACTAAGCCATTTATAAATCCAAAAACTTCATTAATGGGGCAATCACATCTTTCTAAATCGTCAAAAATAAATATGTAATTTTTTAACATAATCCAGTTAGCTATTATATTAGTTATACTCACATCTGGCAAAATTTTTTCCCTTATTCTACTTATAATGCTTTTAGATGTAGACAATATACTCTCAACCTTTTCTTGGCTAATTTTTCCTTTATTTTCAGAAAACTTTGAAGCTTCTTCCGCAAATGTCCATGCCATAGTTTCTTTTATTTCATCAATCGACTTACACCCATATAATGATATAGATTTTATTTTTCTTTTTCCTCTATTTTTTTCTAAATTATTTATTTCCTGTGTCAGTCTATTTTTTACAAAGTATGTTTTTCCACATCCCCATTCACCCTCTATTAATATGGCATATTGATATGATTTATCTACAAGATATCTGTTTACTTCTTCTACAATCTGCTGTTCATTCATTATATTTACACCTTCTGATTCGTTTATTTATTATTCCAATTATAGTAATATTTGTTTAATATTAACATATACTTTATTTGAAATCTAGAGTACCTAAATTCATATAATTTTTAGATTTTTTCTCATGTATATTTGTATTATATAATCTATACAATTCTGTATCTTTTCCGATTGTATTATCAAATGGAATAATTATATTTCCACATTTTATCAATCCCATTCCTGACGGAGCATTACTTACAAATTCCAATTGTGATTCTGAAACACCTACAACTTCTGCTATTTTTTCTGCATCAGTATTTGCCTGTTTTAAAATTGCTACAAACTCACTATTTGCAAGCATTGTAGTCACTGTATAATTCTGTAAAAGGTCAACTACATTCTGTGTTATTCCTGTGCATAATCCACCCTGTTTTCTTACTTTCTTCCATAGCTGCTGTAAATACTTTGCACTATATTCTGAATTAAGCAACACATGGATTTCATCTATATACAACCATGTTGCTCTGCCCTTTTCTCCGTTCTCTACGATTCTTTGCTGAATTGCTTCCATCATAATAAGCATTGATATAGGTGCTAAATCCTGACCTAAATCTCTAATTCCATATACCGTAAATCTATTATCCATGTCCACATTTGTCTGATTATTAAAAATATTAAGAGAACCTTTCACAAATATTTCAAGTGATAATGCAATATCCTTAGCTATTTTCTTTTCATCAGCATCAGTTTGATTTAATAATCTTTCATAGAAGTCAGACATAACCGGTATATATTTTTCTCTGCTCCTTGCTATATCCAAATACATATCTGTAAGACACCTATCAATTATTGAACGCTGCTGTGGGGTAAGTGGCTTATTTAAACATTGCTCACACAATCCAAACATAAAAGAACATTTTTCTCTAATCCATCCCTTTGAATCTCTTGCATCAAGGTTCCATACATCCATATCCAAAGGATTAACAAAATTATTTGTATATGTAGACAAGTTAACAATGGTTCCGCCATAAGTCTTTGCAATATCAAAATATTCGTGCATCGGATCAATTACGATAACATCATCCTCACCCTTTAAGAAAACACTTCCCATTTCCATCTTACTGAAAAATGATTTTCCAGAACCCGGAACACCAAAAACAAATCCGTTACCATTTATTAATTTTTTTCTGTTTCCTACATTTATATTTTTAGATACCTGATTAATGCCATAATAATTGCCACCATCATCCTTGAGTTCCTGCACACTAAAAGGAACAAGACCCGCTAATGAATTTGTCAACATTGTTCTCATTGTTTCAACCTGTCTTACACCAATTGGAAGAACAGTGTTTAATGCTTCTCTTTGCATAAACTGATGGGTATCTATTGTAACTCCATTGCTTTTTCCTATTGTCACAATTGTTTCACACGCACTGTCCAATTCTTCTTTTGTTTCTGCCATTACAACCATATTTACTGATGTATAAAACATACTCTCATCATTTTCTCTAACATTAGTCATCATATCCTCAATGTCCTTTTTTTCCATTCTTTTCGAATATGATATTTCTGTTGAGAAATCATTGTTTTTATTTCTCACTCTTTGCTGTTTAATAATATCCGATTCAACACCAAGATATTTTTTCTGTAATAATTTGATTGTCATATCCTTTGGAATTGGCACAACATCTATGCTTGTAATCATATGAACAGGAAGCATTGTTATTGTATTAAGAAGTTCCTCCGAAAGACTTTTAGGATATTTTTTAAAAAACAAAGCCCTACAAACCTTATTTTCATCCTCAAAATAATCCTGATAAAACTTTATCATACCGTTGCATAAATCATTTCTAAAATCTCTTCCTACACGCTTTGCTTCTCTTATATTGAAATCAAATTCGTCTTCCTTTCCTAAGTTGTAAAAATCGTGTAGTACTCGCAATCTTTCATTTCCACTTAATGAAGTTATTCCTGTTCCAAGTTCATTAAATGCCTTCTTAACATTTACTTCTATTGTTGCAAACTGAGCTTTTGCCTCTTCAAAATTTTTTCTCTCCACTGTAATTGTTAAATATTTTTCCTGTTCAATTCCCTGTCTCCCTTCTTTTATTTTTTCCTCAATTATATTGTTATAAATTTTTCTAAATCTATCAAATCCATCATCTAAATATGGAAGTAATATATATCTTCTTAAATCTTCCATATCCTTATTCTTGTTATTGATTGTTATCTTAAATGAACAATCAAGTGAATTTAAAAATTTACAATATCTTTGAAGTATTTCCTCCTGTTCTTCATAAGTTGCTGTTGTATAATTTATGTCCATAAACTTATATGTTTTTGAATACTTATTTTCCTGTATTTTGAATATTCCATTTTCAGATACTTCCATTATTTCTATAGTTTCCTGTATGGATTTAGGACTTTTATAAATCGGTTCCGACGCTTTTTTTAATTCCTTAAATCCATCTGAAAATAACCCCATTTAATTTCCTCCTTATAAATATTTACAGCCATAGGCAATGCTTATGGCTGTAAGTGCAAATACAATACTAATTACTAGTATTCTTATCATTTTTTGTTTCGTTTTTTTAATATTTATATCTTCATTATTTTTTAATTTTTGATTTTCTTCCTCCATAACGGTTGCTACTTCTTTTAACTCTTTCACGTTTTCTGTTGATTTATAAACCAACGGTTTAACTTTGAACATAAATTTAATTCTTTTCTTCATCATTTGCATAAAACTCATTCCGTTAAAAGAATAAAATCCACTTAGTGCTATTGGTGCAACAATCGGTATTGCAATGTATGCTGATAGTGTAAATCCAACTTTTTTATATGTAAGAACAACAATTGTCCCACCTACTAAAATACTTAATACTGAAGCAATCAATTGCTTTGCTGTAAGTCCAAGAACAACTGATTCCTTAAATTTATCTATATCTCTGTTTATTTCAACTGACACATTCATCACCTGCCTTTATCTTAATATCATTATGTCCTACTACAATCCTAATGCCTTACTTGTTAATCCCTGTGCACCCTTTACTGTTCCAACTGTCAAAGCTATAGTAAATGTCATTTCACACAAATAAATAAGAGTCTGTGTCCAATCTGCATACTCTCCCGTAAATGACGGAAGCCCTGAACTTATCAACGCATTACATACAATGATTGCAAGCGCCATTGTTACTGCTTCAAACACAATTGAAAAAAAATATCTTGCATATGTGGTAGCCGTATGACTTACCATTCTATTCCCACTTATTGTTGAAAGTGCAATTGCTCCAAACGGAACAATGATAAGTATTTTTAAAAATCTGAAATACACTGTATATATAAGAAAAAATCCACAGATAATAATGACTATTGATAGTATTGACGTAAGAATTAACATAACCAGACTTGCCCCAAATCCAAGATTTTTAATAATATCCGCCTGTGTACTGTCTATGGTAAGCTTAACCATTTTTCCTGCACTTAATAGTTTTACAAGATTTCCCACCGAAGTAAAAAATGCCTTCATTATGGTTACATTGTTTGCAACAAGCCATTCTGCTATTCCTATTCTCATAAGCATTCTTAATATTACTTCAAATCTCATATCTTCTTTCACATCAACACTTTCAGAACAAAAGCCTATTACAAAAAACAAGACAACTAAAGATGAACCTACTCCAACAAAGATAGGTTCAATACTTTGAACTACTCCCCAAGGTCCTCCATCTTTAAATGACTCAGGAGATTGTCCTAAAAGGGCAAACACAAGTGATATCTGATTATTCCAAAATCCAAATACCATCTCCAGCAAATCCAGAATCTGTTGTCCTAGTTTAAATATATCCAAATATCATCACCTCTTTTCTTCCATGATTTAAGACTAAAATCCAAGGATTCCAAGAACTGATGATATACCTGCCATCATTACTCCAGCCACTATTCCCTTTAATGCTGAATTCATTGTGGATGAATCCTGTTGCTGATAAGCCTGGGCAAACTCCATTACATTTTTAGCAAGAATAATTACACCAATCGCTCCAATAATTGCAATAACCAGCGTTTTCAGATTATCAAGAGGTTTTGTAACAGAACTTGTATCTGCTGCCATTACTCTTGTACATAACATTTCCATCATTGCTACCGAACCTGATAAAACAGGAAATAATTCTTTTTTTATTTTTTTACCAATACCTTTCATATCTTTTTGTCTCCTCACTTCTTCCAATAAATTTCTCGTCATAGTTTCTCCTATCTTCTTAACTTTCATATTTTTGTCTTTCCTTCCTCATTTTTTCCACAGAAACATCTGGGTAAAAATAATTTAATATCACATTAACAGGAACACCTTCCCTCATTTCCTTCTTCACTTCATCGCACTGTTCTTTTGAGAACTTCCAAAAAATTATTCGATTTGTAACTGTATCCTCCTTTAATTTTTTCCACCTTTTAATTTCGTTTGTGTCATTAGCACTTTCCATATCTTCCTGATATTCAAGCTCTCCTGATATTTCCATATCTACTTTTGAGTTTTCTTTTTGAGGTTCAATCTTTTTTAACCTTTTTATCACTGTTTCATTTTTTAGAAGCATAAATTCCGCCATTGTAAGCTTGTCTATGTACACGTTTTTTCCTTTCTCTTTTAATCTTTCGTAGTACTCCAATGACTTTCTATTTAATATTTCAAAGGGAGGTCCGATAATAACCGAATCCTCCCTTGGTATATGTTCATATGATTTTCCTTTTCCATCTGCCGTCTGATTGAATGCCTGATGATTAAATGGATTAAACTTATTATCTACAATGGGATCAAAACCTCTTATGAATATTAGACATTTTTTATTATCAAATTTTCTCGCTTCGTCAGGTGTCATAAGTTCTCTACCAAGTACATCATAATTTCTTGAGCTGCTTCCCTGTCGTCCTCTTGTTTCTCCACTTGATTTTTTTTCAATTGTCCCTTTTCCCAATAATTCTGATATATATTTATGGGTACTTTGTTCATTTCCACCTAAATAAATAAGTGTGTCACAGTTACCAGGTATTGTTTCCCATGTATCCTTGAACAATGCTTTTATCTGTGCCAAATTCTGAATAATTATTACCGAACTTATTTCCCTGCTTCGCATTGTTGATAAAAGTGAACAAAAATCATCCGGAAGTGCAACATTTGAAAATTCATCAAGCATAAACGTAACATGTATCGGCAATCTGCCACCAAAATTAAAATCAGCCTGATAATAAAGTTCCTGAAATATCTGCGTGTATAGCATCCCAATTATAAAGTTATAAGACTTATCAGAATCAGGTATTACACAAAACAATGCAGTTTTTGTTTCACAATCTCCATTTGCACCTATTCCTATGTCCGCAAGATTCAATTCGTCTTTGGACAAAATTCTAAGTATTTTTTTATTCTCCAAAAAAGCCAGTCTTGAATTTGCACTTATTATAATTGAACGTACCGTATCTCCTGCTCCTCTCATACATTTTTTATACTGTTTTACTGCTGGATGATTTGCTCCCAACGGACTTGTTTCTTCCAATGCACTCATTATGATATCAAGTTGTGATGGTTTTCCTTTTTCTTTTACTTCAGCCTTTCCCATCAACTTAAGTACTGTTTCAAAATTTCTCCTTTTAGGTGGAACTTCTAACCACACATAATAAAATAACGCCTGTAGAAACATTCCTTCTGCTTTTTCCCAAAATGGATCAGCAGGATTAGCTCCTTTAGGCGTTGTATTTGCAATTAAATTTGTAATTAGTTTAATGACATCTGTTTCTTCTCTTATATATGAAAACGGATTATAGCAATCAGACTTTGCCATATCTATAAGATTAATTACCTTTACGTTATATCCATTATTTTTTAACATTTCTCCTGTACTTCTTAAAATTTCTCCCTTGGGATCGGTCAAAATAAATGAACAATCATCCGGCATCTGCATAAGATTAGGTTTTACTTCATAAAATGTCTTGCCTGCTCCTGAACCGCCAATAATAAGGATATTATTATTAAGTTTCGTCATCCTTGTATTAAGACTCATTCTAACATTCTGACTTAAAATTCTGTTTCTATGTTCATTCTTATCTCTTAGTCTATTGTTCACCTTTGATATGTCTGCAAATTGTGCAGTACCATACTCTTTACCGGGCATCATATTTCTTTTACTTGTGTAGTACATCGTTAATGCTACTGCATATATTAACAAAGCACTTAAAACAGCTTTTACTGTTGTATATCCTTTATAATAATTATTAAATGGCTGTGCTAAAATCTGATTTAATTTATTAATAAAATCATTTATATTTATCCCCGTTGTCCATGCACCATTTACCAGATATCCCGCATAAGCCACAAACACTGCTCCAACAATAACGATAATGATGGAAGGGCTTTTCTTCTTGTAAATCATTATCGTTTTCCCTTTCCAATTTCTTCTGTTTTATTTGTTATCTTCTGCTTTGGAGACATCTTTTCATATCTTTTTCTTACAGCAACTCCTACACTATCATAGTGTCCTTCATATAATTCACTGCCCTTTATCATCTGAACGACTTTATTATTTTTGTCGTATAGCTTATATTCCTTTTCCATATCAAGAAATGTAAGCATTGTCTTTCCGTTATGTATTTCCATTATATTTTCTTTTTTTATCCACACATAACGTGCCTTTTCTCCCCATGTGCCGGGAACTCTTGTTTTAACTGCCCTAGGATTTTCTTCTTTTATCAATATCTTTGATACTGTAATATCCTCAAGGTTTCTATTCTTTGACATTGAGACTGCCCTAATTCGTTCAACTATGTTTCTGTAACTATTAATTTTTTTTGTCAGTGCCTCTTTGTTCATAATGACATCATATTTATTTTCTATTTCTGATTTTTCCAATGCCCCCATTGTAACAAGTTTTCCTATTATTTCTTCCGCTGTATTCTTTTCTATGTGAAATTTTTTCTCTATGGAATCAGCACTTATACTTTTATTATCAACAGCATACAGTCCTACTTTTTCAATTAGCCCCTGCATTATTTCTCCTGCTTTTTCTGCCTCCTGTGAATGAAACCTCTCATTTCCGTCTTTCTGTTTTTGAAAGTAATCAATGAGTTTGTTTTTTCCATCATTGTCACTTTTTTTTACATAGTCATCAAATGTACTTATCTGACCCGATTTCAATTTTTGTAACATTACATTAATTCTTGGTGTTGCCTCCGAATGAAATATAATCTCTGTTTGCCCCTTGTTTATATTTGGCATCATCGAATAAAGTATTCCGTATTTTTTTGCAAGTCGTTTAACTTTTCGCATTTCAGAATTACTAAACTCAAGTACCTGAAGGTCTCCACCTCTCATAAGCAATTTTCTCATAGATGTTCTTCCAAGATTTTTTTCATACTCAAGCATCCCCTTTAGAACAGCCAATACTTTTTTCATTGCTTCAATACCATCACTTCCAACTTTCATTGCAATCTCTATACCGTCATAGGCAACTCTAATTATCTGCACTGCCTCTGCCAATTCATCTGCCATTGTCTCCTCCTTTCTATCCATTCATACTATTTTCAAGTTCTGCAATCTCTATTATTTCCTTCATTCTTTCTGCTGAAATCCTACCATTAATGATTTCTTCCAGTTGACTTTCTGTAAGTCCCTTCTCTATTGCACTTTTTATTTGAATGAGCTGATTTTTGTCTAATTCACCTTCAATTACAAGCTTTACCAAATTTCTTCTACTCTTTGTTCTTATTGCTAATTTTGTAAAAATACTTATTGCTCCACGACTATTTACTGTCGTTTTTCTTTCAATGCTGTTACTGTCTATTCTTATATGTCGATTCAAATTATCTACTTCTGATGATTCTTTCTTTGAAACTTCAATAACTTCTGTGTCTGATTTCTTTTTTTTACTGTATTTTTCTTCTAATTCACTTATTTTTTCTCTTAACTTTTTATTTTCTTTTCTAAGAACCTCTCTTTCTCTGCTATTTTCTGTTGCCTGCGAATATGCTTTATTTATTTCATCTTGCTTTTCAGATAGTAAAACATCTTTTTCCTGATTTTCTTTTAGTATCCTATCGAAATCCTGCTGCCCTTCATTGTTATCTAATAAAGTTCTCAACACATCTTCAACTTCAGTAAATCTTTTATCCGCATTTGATAAATTTACATTCATTCGCTCCAAATATTTTATAATTTTTGTTACATATTCAGGTTCCCTATCGTGTTCAAACTTATTTCCTTCAGCAAGACTATCTTCATAGAGCTTTTTCATCGTTACTGCCTTTTCGCCACTTTGAGTAATTTTTTTCACTGCTTCTATTGGTACACCCTTTTCATAAAATTCCAATGCCATTTCCATCTGTGAAATACTGAGTCCGTCAGCTACAATTACCTTAATAACCTCATCATCATAATTGTTTCTCAAGCATTTTGAACATATTTTCATATGAGCAAAATCCATATTTTTATCGGCATATCTTGCTATCTGTTCTCTTGTAAGCCCATAATCTGCATCATCACTTATCAGCTCTAACACCTCTTTACTTACTCCTCTGTTTCTAAAACCTTGTATAATCATATTTTTGTCTCTAGTGTCACTGCCCAATTTTAACCTCCTGTTAAAATAAAAAAACAGCCTATTTTTTCGGCTGTCTATCTCTATTATCTATTCCTCTTTCTTCTTTTTTGTCCTCCACTTGTCTTATAGGTTTTTCATTTTCTTCCTTTATTAAATTATCTGCAATTCTTAATTCCTTTCTTACATCCTTTAATTTGTTTCTTAACTTTACATATTGACTTTTATAATATTCTTTTAAATTTATTATTTCTTCAACCGTGTATCCCTGACTGCTAATTTCCGATATAAGCTGCGTATATTTTTCATGTTCTTCCTTGAAAAATTCATCTCCTCTTACATAACAGTTTTCACTTTCTGCTAATTCCTTTATCACATCTACAGTCTCAAACAGATTTTTGGCTGCTTTCTCAGCACGTCTTACTGCACTAATTTTCCTATTTATACTTTTTCTTCTATCATCTAAAACATTTCTTGCTTCAGTCAATTCAGTTATACTCGTAATTCCATATTTCGAAAGCAAACTAAACTGTTCGTGTAGTTTATGCATTTTTCTAATTTCACCACGATATTTCCATGCCTGTGAATACGCTCTTTTTTTCAATTTACCGGTTCTATACAATTTTGCAAAATATTTTTTCTGAATTCCTGTAAGTTTTGCTCTTCGATATCTTTTAAATCTGCAATATATAATCTTAGGCTCGGAATTAACTTTATCGCTTTTATAATCGGCAATGCTTTCGTTAATAATTCTTTTGATAATGTTTTCTCTTGTATATTCATCCCCTATTTTATCAAGCCTAATATACTTCTTCATTCCCGGCATTAATACTGCCATATATTTTCCCTGCTTAATTTTGTATCCCTTCTCTTTAAGCATTTCTAAAAAAGTATCATATGTTGAAGCTTGAAGAATACATGAATCAACATCTCTTATTACCATGTCTTTCCAAACAAATTTACCATCACGATATGTATTCCATTCTTTGTACCTTTCATCTTTCTCTTTTGTGTCATAATTTATATCTATTGTCGAAAGACCATATTCTTTACAAAGACTATTTGTAAGTGGCTGAATATATTTTGCCCAATCACCCTTTTCGTAACGATACTTTTTTCCATTCTTTATATTTACGCTATTGAATATAATGTGCCCATGCTTATGTTTGGTATTATTATGAACTGAAAATATAACTTCGTAATCATCCCCAATATACTCTTTTGCAAATCTTTCTGTTATTTTAAAAGCAGTATCATCATCTATGTTGTCTTCTTCAAAAGATATAATAAAATGATATGCTTGTCTTTTATCTATTTTGCCAAATTTAACCTTGGTATTTTTCATTTTGTCATATGCAAAATCCGGCTGACAATTAATCCCTCCTACAAGTCTTCCTCCATCTGTTTTTTCTTCATTTTTTATGTAATCAATCGCAGCTTTTAAATGTTTCCCATGATAACCATTTCCACAATCACCTATATTAAGAACCTTCGTAACTGCCAATACATTTCTCCACTTCTCTTGTAGACATTATAAGTTTTCTCATATATGCTCTTAGGCTTTCCATATCATTACGGCTATAAAATCCAGCATTATTTTTTCTTGCAATCTGATTAATATTGTTTCCGACATGATTTACTTCATTAATAAGATTTGACAGCATAATTCTTATTTCCGGATAATCAGAAGGTTTATTATTTAGTAACAGACGTATGTATTCTGATTCTGTCATATTGAATTCTTTAGCAAGTTTTCTCAATTTTGCTGCTTCCGTTTCCGTAAATCTGAAATGTTTAACTACTCTATGTCTTCCATTTTCCATTTATACCACCCTCTCTTTATCGTAATCCATTATTTAAATATCACACTTTGTCATAAAGTCTAATTATGATTTTCCTTATCCGTATCCTTTAAGAATTTCCCAGTTATGGCTTATATAACAACCTGTCGTTCGCAAGATACGCATTTTGTGATACAAATGCCATTTCCTGTTAGTGGAACATCCCCTAATACCCCTGTTCTTTACAAATGTTATATATTTACATAGAAATATATTGGAAATTAAAAATCCCCTCAACTTTTTTACCTGACTTCTCACATTTTTCTGTGAGTATTTACATTAATGTTTTTTCCCTTTTATTTATTCCATGATATTTTTTCCTGTACTTTTTATAACTTACTCAAAATTTCCCAATAACTACCTGTACTTTTCCATGGTAATTGTCTTTTTACTTCTTAAGCTCTTAATCCAATCATTATAATCTTTATATGCCTTTGGCGGTGGTAAATCTATAACCTTATATCCTCTGCTTTCATATTTATCCTTCAATACAGATGATGCCACTCTTCCCGGTCCATCATTATCAAGACATAATCTAATTATTCTTATATTTTGATTTTCTTTTAGAAAAGTTTCTAATGGTGCATCTGCAATCATTCCAAGTGCCAATTTATTAGTCTTATAATCATCATAAATATCGCAATAACTTAGCAAATCAATTGCTCCCTCAAACACTTCTAATTCATCGGATTTATCATTTACAAAATTAAAGCCATAGTTTTTATCGTTACCTTTTACATCACACTTGAAAACATAACCGTTCTTATCAAAAACTCCTCTCATACTAGCAAACCTTGTTATTCCATTTTCATCCTTTCCCTTAAAGACTATATTATGATACCCTTTAGATTCATAAATCAGATTTTTGTCCACAAAGAAATCTATACATTTTTTACTTATTTTTCTTTTGCTTTGCAAATATGAATATAAAAAATTATTGTTTTCTGACTGTTGTGGAAGTACAAATTTTATATTATTTTTTTCTGGAGCAATCTTTTTCACGCTATGTTTTAATGTTAAATCTGTACTATAACTTTCCGTTCTTTTGTATCCTGCAAAGTCAAGCAGCCAAAATACTGCTTCCTTAATATCCATTCCTGCAAATACTCTTAAAAAATCTATCTGTGAACCTCCATTACTTCCTTTTTCATTCTGCCTTGACCAACGATACCAATTAGTTTTGCCATATATTCGTATTGAATCCATCTCTTTTAAAGTATGATACTTTCCTATCTTTTTCACCGTATATCCGAGTGATGAAGCCACCTCACATAAATCAACAGATTTTGCAAGTTCTAATTCTTTTTTAGTAAAGCTATCTTCCATTTTATCTCCTAGTTCTCTCTTTTTCAGCAACTAAAGTGCTTTCATTTCCGTAAAATTTAAGATTATTATAATCCTGCTCATATCTTTCCCTTTTATGAAACATAAGCCCTTTTTCTCTCATACTGAAATATTCTATATTATTTCCTCCCACAATTATATGATCAAGTAGAGGGATTCCCATTAAATCCGTCAACTGAATAAGCCTGTCTGTTATTTCAATATCCTCTTTTGATGGATTTAACGAGCCCGAAGGATGATTGTGTATTAGTAACATATTTGCAGCATTTGAAAGAATACTTGTTTTAAATATTTCTCTTGGACTCACAAGCGATTGATTAAGCGAACCTACACTTGCCATAGTGCAGTTGATTGGCGTATTATCACTTTTCAAATTGACTACACACAAAACCTCTCTATCCATTTCGCATAAATATTTCCCAATAAGCCATGTTGCAATCTCTGGAGTTGTGATCTTCACATCAGAAAAGATTGGAGCTTCTTTTACCAGCCTTACTGACACAACATCCAGTTTAAAGTCGTTATTCATCTCCATCTTTTTCATCCTTCCATTCCAATATAAAAATAAATTCTTCTTTTTCTGAATTTATAATTTTCACCATATCTTCCATTGTTCCAATTTCTTCTTTTTTCTCCATTACAACACCTATAATGTTTTTCCTGTTCTATCATAACTTAACGGCTCTGCTGCTATATTGTCATCAAGGCTTTTGTTTGGTGCATCAGATGCTACGGTCAATTCCTTTTTGTTTTTGTCATAATGATACACTTCATTGGAAAGTCTGTCTTCTATTAATACCTCATTCATATTTACTTCATTTACCATCTCCTGAAGTTCATTTACATCCTTTCCTATTGATGATATTGCAATTATTTCATGCGTTGATGAAGGAATAATATAAATGTCAGAGTCAAATTTTTTTGACAATTCATCAAGATTTTCAGGAAATAAAAGTTCCGATGCTCCATTAAATTTTTCAGAGTTTGTCATAACATACAAATCCATACCTTTTGAACTTCCCTTTACTTCATCAATCACACTCATTGTTTCTTCCCTACTTACAATATCTTGAGCTTCTCCCATTTCTTTTAAGATTATTTCACAAATAATCTCATCCATTGGTCTAATACTTACCGGTAGTAATTTAGGTGTATTTGCCATTGCCTGTTCATAAAGCTGTGCTTCATTCATTCCCATTGTTTCTGCTAAATCATTGGTTACAACTATTGAACTTGTTCCATTTTTATCAGTATTTATTAAACATCTATATACTACTGAAAGATCTAAAAACTCTCTATGTGGAACACCTTTTAAATAATTTTCATTCTGAGCTGTGTTTACTAACGTTACAATTAATTTCTCTTTTAACTTATCCATATCTAGCTTTTCGTCTTTCATTATTTCCGGCATTTTGTTATATCCTTCTGTTATCATATCTGCTGCATCTCTAATAATTTCTCCCATACTTTCTCCCTGCTTATACATTTCATAAAGACTATCTATGTATATAGTCGGTGAACCACTTATGCCCTTATTCTTCTCAGCAGAAACAACATTAATTGCGTCCCTGTCACAATTTACCTTGTGAACTTTTCTTTCTACTACCTTGTAATTTTTAAATTCACTAGGCATATACTCTTTTATTTTTTTCTTTAATACTTCTTTAAATATTTCGTAATTCATCATTTTAAATTCCTCCTAAAATCAAAAAAGAAGATGTAGTCATAAGGCTAACATCTTCTCTACTTTCTTAATTCAGTTTTTTATAAACGCTTTTATTCCTTTTTATGTCTATAAAAAGTTTGATTTTTTTCTATAAATTCTACATTATAGTTTTGAACTTCTAAATACAAATAAGCTTCTCCTTCTCTATGCGGAGTCTCATCTGTCATACTCATAATATATACTTCCATCTGTTCTTTATATGTATCCCCCAATCTATTTTTCACATAAAAATCCAAAATAATAGCTTTCCCCAATTGAGATTTAAAAACCTCTTCATCTGCATAAAAATAAATATCCTTTTTTTCAAGTGGAGCCAATCCTATCTTTCGTGTCGTAGCCATCGACATAGAATTTTTCCATGTGAATGCACCATCTTTTGCTACCGCAGAATTAAAGATAATTGTCTCGTAACCAGACGAAATATTAAGCAATGTGAGTCTTAATCCCCAAGCAATTCCATGTGAATATTTACCTATTTGTATACACAAATCTTCTGGCAATATGCTAGTTGTTTCAAAATTTCTCATCGGTGCATCCCAATGTTCAATAACAAACGCTGGTCTCAAATCCAATCTCTGTCTATCTTGTTCTAACTCAAGAAGCCTTTCGGATATTTCATTTGATTCTTTTGTCTGCCAAATAGCTACAATTGCTATAATAATTGTTGGTATTGCTACAATACAATTTGCTAAATAGCCTAGTATTCCATCTGCAGATATTTCCGATCTTATAAATGGCGAAACCAAATGAATAGTCATAGGTGTTATCACCATAACCAATACTACAATTCCTATTAGTGTTGTCCTTAAATTTTTTTTCATAATAACACCTTTCTTATACTATTATATTTACTTATAACTAATCTTATTGTTATATATTTTGTATTCTAATAAACATCTATTATGTATTTATTTCTAATAATATTCTCACTTCGAATCTATCTTATATATCGAAAACCCTTTACTTTTTTTGCATATAATTCTCAATTTATGTGGAGACTTTATTTTATATGAACTTAACTTATATGACCAGATTATCATATTTAATAATTCTTGTTGAGAAATTGACGCACCTACTCCCCCTTCAAACCTTGTCAAACCTGCCCCCAAAATTGGAATACATACATCTTGTTGCCCATAATATATATCTATTTCTTTCCACAATATTGAAAGACACTTCAAATACTCATCACGTGTAAAAAATCGACCAGATCCATTTTTGTCTAATGTTACAAATGCCATCAGCAAATCGTCTCCATTAGGTACTATCCTCCCTGACTCATATCTTTCTTTATTTTTATATTTAGATTTGCTCTTGAGTGGCTTCAATTGTGAGTCTAATATTAATTTTTGAATGTCTAAATCTGGATTATTAATTAAATATTGCCCACAAATAGACGTTTCCTTTACATCAGCGGGAGCTTCTCCAATATTCGTAGAAAAACATTCGTCAAAATTGATTACTCTTTTGCACTTTTTTGTTTTTAGTAAATCCCCATATTCTACTGTTATCTCATAATTATTTCCTTTTATCCTTATGCTTTTTTTTAACTTCAAGTAAAATATGTATATTATCACTACAATGCTTTCAACTATTATAAAAGTAATTATTCGATTGACAATAATATTAATTTCTATAAAATATCTATTTAACTTAGCAATCTCTAAAACAAACTCTGGTATTAGCGCAACTTTTCCAAAAATGTTTTCTGGAACAAATGTGAAAATTCCTGAAACAATAGCAAACGCACACACTATACTTTTTTTTAATAACTCCATCAAAATCCAAGTTCCTTTTTTATGTATGAATAATCGCCAACCTTCTTATCTTTGTCATCCTTTTTCCAAAATGGTCTCGCAATGTTTTCATAATTTTTCATATAAGATGGCAACCAACTTGGTTCTTTTTTGAGAGAATTATAAACAATAATAATTGCTTTGTTTTTTTTCTCAGCCTGCAAAAATTCATGTTCTAAATATGAAAACTTATTTATATTTCCTATATTACCATCTTTAGCTGGTTTTGAAGTAACATAGACTTTACATGGTTTTGTTCCATTAGTATTTTGTTTATAAGGCGTACATTCACATAAATTTTGTTTTTTATTAACTCTGTCACATTGATTTCCCGCAGTACGTAAAGCTGTCTTATTCCCAACAACAAAAATAACCGCTGATGATGCGTTTATTTGTTTGTTAAATTCTTGTTTTAAATCACATATTCGGCAATCTTGATTTTCAGAAACACTTCCTGAAGATACCTTGGACATATCAATAAAATCCACTTTATGCAGATTATCACTTCCCCATTTATTCAACTCTTCAACAACATTGCGATCACCATCATATTCAGCATAGTCTGCACTAATATATACTTGTTTGCTCATGTTATATCACTTCCTTTCATTGTAACTCTATATTTCCATCATTTTTCTATATGTAGTGCTTTATGACATATTTTAACACTATATATATGATATTACAAGAAGTAATCATTTTCTATATATTATTCAAACATATTACTTTAGTAATTAAATATTAACTGCAAACACAACAAATCTATAATCATTTCCCCTGTCATTATCACATGTAGAAAGTGTTATAATTTTATCTCCATATTGGGGTGTAATTCCAACATCATAGAAACTATATTTTTTTACTTTACTTATAAACTCATCATAATCAAGTTTATCCTGTGCCATAACAAATTTCCAATATGGAAATGCTTTCTTATTCACACTAATAACAGAAAATATTTTATATTTCTGTTTTCTATCTGTTGTAAAATAAACATTTCTATGTTTATTGAAAAAATTTTCATCTCGATATTTTGTTAATTCTCCAAACATTTTTGTTCCATTTATGTTATGACCATATATAATTAAATTATCTGACTTTTCTAAATTACAATAAGCTGACAGATATGGTGTCCCATAAAAACTATAATTCCTATTAATATCATGATTAAGATAGAAATCCGGCTCATCTGTTGTTTGTAATACAGGATAACTTATTGTTGTATTAGGTATTTCAATATACCCTACAATGTCTTTGTTTTTCTTCTTCAAGTTATAGAGTATTTTTTCTTCTGAGCTTTTTTCAACATTTTCCCTTATATAATTAAATCTCTTCTCTTCATCATAATCTTCTTTATATTTAATTGTAGCCACTACAGATATTAAAACTGTAGCTACTACAACTAATGCAGAAATACTTGTCCTAAGAAATTTCTTTTTATTCTTCATCTTGTTTCTTTCTATATCTATTTTTTACATTTAGACATTTTGCCAACACACCTATTCCAAATAATAATGCCAGCACATATAAATATATGCTTTTATTATAACCTGTCTGTGGTGTATCCGGCACTTCTGGAATACGTTCATCCACAACCTTAATTTTCTGTATTTTACCTGTATCCTTAACTGTAATCTTTACATTCTTTGCTTTTTTATAATGTTTAGGTGCCTGATGTTCAACAAACGTATATGTTTCCCCTGCACATAAAATGCCATTAAGTGCAGTTTCCTTTTTCTTTGTTGTGAATTCACATACTTTCTTTCCCTTACTGTCTAATACCTTATACTTTGCTCCTGGTAATAACTTTTTAGTATCAGATGCTATCTTTGAAAACTGAATTTTTATGGTATCATCTTTCATAGATACTTGCTGAATATTTCCCGTGTCAGAAATTTTAAATTCGACACTTTCAGCAGTTGCGAAGCCACTTGCCGGTCTTTTTTCTGTAAACATATATGTCTTTCCTACTACATATTTCCCTTCAACTATATGCTTATCTTTACTTGAAGTCCATTTATCCATTATCCGTCCTGTCTCTTTATCTGTTACTTCAAGTTCACATCCCGGAATTTCCTTTTCTCTTGTGATTTCTGTCTTTGAAAATTCAATTTTTGTTGTATCATCATACATTACCAGTTTATTTGAAATTGCAGGAACAAATTTTTCATTTTCTTTAATAAAAATCTGTGTTAAATAATCTGCTTTTTCAATCTTCAGTTTTAACATAAATGAAATATCTGTCGCTGAGACAAATCCATCTGCTGGCTTTGTCTCTGTCAAGACGTATTCCTTATCATGCAACAATCCATTTATTTTTATATTTCCATTTTCATTCATCTTAGCTTCAAAGTTCAAATATCCCATTTCTTCTAACTTTTCATTTACAATAATTGAATCTTTATCTCCTGTTATCCAACTTACAATTTCATTTCCATTTTCATCTGAAATCTTAAGATGACAATTTGGAATTTCTACACTACTTGCAATCATCATTTTATCAACTTCAACCTCTGTCTGTTCATTAACAACTTTTGCTTCTGCTGTTACTATTTGTGTTTCCTGATTTTTATATTCAAGATGAACAAATATAGGTTCTTCTGAAATATAGTAACTGTCCGAAATATTTTCTTCTAAGAAATAGTAATCTCCTGAATTAATAGGTAATTCTTTTTCTCCATATCCTTCTCCCATTACCGGAACAGAAAATGGTATTATTGCTTTTCCGTCTTTATCTGTCTTTACTTCTGTAATCTTAGAGCCCGCCTTAAGAATCACATTGCCATCTTTATCATAAATATTGTCTTTTGCATAAAATCCAAAAGTTGTATCTGGAACAGGTTTAGATGTCCTTGCATCTTTTTTTGTAACCCTGACTTCTGTTGATACCAACTCATTCCTAATATCTAAAACACCATCTTGTGTGTTATCTGAAATATCAGAAACATATTCCTCATCCTGACTGTTCCACACAAATTTTAAATTCCATGAATTAGTACTTGGTAATACGTGACCGTATGTTGTCTTTACTTCCTTTATTTCATATTCTCCAAGAGGGACATCCAACGTTACCGCTCCGTTCTCTTCTAATTTTGCTTTGCATATTCCATTACAATCTGACGTAAACTCTGCACCTGAACCAGTTGTAATGGTCGCCACTAACTCACCTGCTTTAAACCATGTTGTATTCTGACCATCCTGTGTTACAATATCCTCTTTCGCATAAAGTTCGAATACCACATCATTAAGCATTACATCTTCATATTTAAATGGATTTTGCTGTAAAGAAACATTCATTGCATTTGTATAAATAAAACTGTCAATATTTAATGTTTTCATAATTGCTTCATATTCAAATCCTGTTAAACCTGGTCCCGTCTTTTTAATTGTAAACTTTCCATATGTTTCATCATTGTAGTATTCATACTCTGCATATAGATACTCATTTCCATCCTTATCTGTCATTGTTTTATAAGATTTATTTGTAATTTCAATGTTAATAAATGACTTGTTGTTCTTAAATCCTTCCGGTCCCTGTACCTCGTAAACTCGATATTTACCAGCTTTTAATTTTTCATAGGTAATTATTTCTCCTGTATCATCTGAAACAAATCTGTCCACTGTAATAATTTTGTTTCCATTATTATATGACTGTTTTACAATCATTTCTGTTCCATCATCATTCACTTTATAAATCTGATATGTTGTGTTTGGTTTTAATACTGTCTTTTTAGTCTGGGCATCCTTTTTAACAATTTTTAAATATGCTGTAAATTCAGGATTATTTAAAAGATACTTATATGTCTTTCCCTGCTCTTTTATATCAACATAAAAATCAGGACAATACTCTGTCTCGTCATCACCACTAATCTGATGAACAATATATGTACCATATGGTAATTCTTTTGTTATTGCATATCCTTCACTATTGGTTTTAAGTAAATCTTTTTCTGTATCCTTTGCCTTATCGTATGATCCACTTGATGCAATATAAACCTGAAACTGTGCATTTACCTCTGGTGAAACAATACCTGCATTTCCATTTCCTTTTCCCTTAATTATAGAAACCTTTCCTTTAACAACATCTTCTCCCAATTCTAATTTTGATTTTGCACTATTATATTCAGCCGTATATTCCTGACCATCTTCATGTATTTTATATACTTTATCATTTTTCAAATATCCTACAGGCGGAACAATCTCCTTTAGGTAATAATCACTTCCACATCTTACATAATCTGTTTCGAACTGATTTCTGCTGTCTGTAGTATATTTTTTCAATAATTTTGTACATCCATAATCCTCATACATACCATATACTGCTCCTGCTAGTGTTGCATCTCCCTGAGCCACTTCACCTGTTTCATTGTCCTTTTTGATTGCAATAAGCTTTACCTTTTTATAATTATTTACTACATTAAATTGATATGCCTTCTCGTAAGAACCATATTTTCCAGATGAAGTATCTGGCCATACGCCATTTTCCTTAACCCAGCTCTTATCCGACTGAATTGTAATTGTAACTCCTTTCGCAATACTTCCCTGTGTAATGATGTTTGCATTTCCTGTGTCTAATTCCTTTACAACATATTTATTATTTATTGCTTTCATCTGCTTATCTAAATCTGACTGAATTAATTTTTCTGCACCACTTTTTGATAAATCACTTGCATACTTATATCCCTCATCATCCAATTTATTTTTAATTTCCTTTTTTGCTGAATCCGTCATTTCTTTTAAATCATCAGCTTTACAATAGTAATAATCTTCTGATTGAATTTGATAATCAAATTTATATGTTATTTTTCCATTTGAATCTGTCAAAGCTTCAATTTCAAATCTACTTTGATCTTCGTCAACATCACCACTTTCTGCATCACCCCAGCCATTAAATTTAAAGGAATATAATTCTTTAACATTTTTTGCTGTTAATAAGAATTTTACTTTTGGTAATGCTTTATTATCTTCATCTTTCTTTGTTAATGTTATACGTTGTCTGTATCTTAACGTATCATTTAATGGGTAGTATTTATAGTCTTCTTCCTCGTCAGTTGAATTTATTTCCATAAGCACCTGTCTTGAATAAGCAGATGATGTCCACTTTGAAATAGAACATATAACAGTATGATCTATATTAAAAATCTGATTGTATATTTCATTTACTGTTTTATCATTATAATATCCGGTATTATTTCTTACCTGTTTAATCACATCTTTAAGCTGACTTTCACTTGTTCTTCCTTCTTCTGCACTCCATATGAGACATTGAGCATACACCCATGCTTTATTTGCCTTCTTTTTTACATATGCATACCAATATCCTGTTTTTGCCTCAACTGATATTTTTTTGTTTGAATTATCGCTTGAGATTTCGTCATTTGATGATACATATACATCTCCTGTATGACAAGCTTTTCCTAAATCCTGGCAAAAAACTGGTTTACCGTTTACCATTGTTTTAAGCCATGTGCCACTTTCACTTTTTTCACCAATATTAACTGTTCCAAGCCGACTTATATTTACTAAAGATGCCTTACCTGTTGCAGCCTGTACCTTTTTTGTCGATTGTGGCAACACAGTTATCGACATAACTATTGCTAGCATCATTGCCACAATTCTCTTTATTTTATTCATTAACTGAAACTCTCCTTTCCAAAAGAAAAAGACCGCCAAAACTGACGATCTTTTACCATTCATATATTTTACTATCTATCTAAAATTTGCAATGCAGACTCCAGACTTTCCATGTTATTATTCAAAACAATTTCATCTACATCTACCATACTAAAAATTGCAACCCATCTTCCCTCATAAGAAGCCATTGCTCCGTAACGATAGTCTGAATGTATCATATTATGATAATGTCCCGGACTGTTCTTCCATGAAGTCATCGCCTGTTTAGGTGAAGTACTTCCTCCAAAAATATTTTCACCACTAACAATTGTCAGTCCATATTCCTTTGTACCAACCTTACCTCGTAACATCCATTTGTCATAATTATACTTGTCTTTTAATACTTTTTGAGCAGTTGAATCCAACTTATTGTGTGAGAAATCATTCACTATTTCCTTTGCTCTTGACTTACATATTTCATACAACACTTCAGACCATTCTAATTGTTTAACACCCACTTTTTTTCTATATTCATTTTGAAGTGTAAATGCTTGTTGCTCGCAATTTTTGTGGTATCCGTTCAAACCTGAAACATAACATCCCTTTTTTACTAACTTATCATTCTTAGTATAATATAAAAGAGTGTTTTCAGTATATATTAAAGCCTTTGAAAAACGTCCATAGATTGTCTTTCCTTTTTTCTTTTTATATGCTCTGACCTTTAACTTTACTTTTTCTCCTTCACACATATCAGTTATTTTAAAATAATTATTTTTGGTGGTTAATACTCTATTCCACTTTTTTAAATAGTAATCATATCTATAAACCTGATATCCACTTACTTTCTTTATTTTTTTCCAACTAATTTTACGATAGCATCCATCATAATACTTTTTCTTTGAATAAAAATATGAACCATCTTTTACTCTATTCTTTTTTATACCTGTAACCTTTTTAATAGTTGCAGCCTGCACTGTAAATGTATTTACATTCATTTGTGGAATTGTCATTGACAATAATCCTACAATTATAAATAAACCTAATTTCTTCATTTGCCTACCTCTCTCTGTAAGAGTGGCAGGCTATCCGTGTTATACCCATCCGCTCCTACTGTTGCGAATTTATTCTGTTATAACTCGGGATAAAATTTTGTTTCATCCCGTATCCTGTTCATTTTGACCTCCTTGATTATACAATAATTTACAGATCATTTCATTTACTTTCTTTTTCCAATTAATAATATAGCAAGAAATATTTTTAATACTATTCCTGTAATACTAACTGCCAAACTACTAACTTCAACTAATAACTGAATTAATGTTATAACAATTCTTGCAATTATTGTAACCACACTTATACCAAACTTTTTTATTCCATATAAAATATTTCCTGCCATATTCCTCCTATTCTCCCCACATTTCTGCAAGTCCCATTACTGTATCATCTGCATTAAATCCATCATTCTTTGATGTATCATTTATGTTTGTTCCCTTTATGAGATTACCTGTAAAAGTTCCAATTACGGACAATATCTGTTTATTTACCTCAGTTATCATTTCCGCTCTCATACTTTCTTTTACTTCTTGTAACTCCTCTTTTGTTGCAAAACTTTCTTGTCTTTTTTGTTTTCCACTATTTGTAATCACATCCTCTTCTAAAGCATTAATATAGAACTCAACAGCATCCACAATAAATTGATTTTGTGATTTATATACTGACTTGTCTAAATCAACCAATATCTGATGCATTCTGATATGATTTGGGTTTCTTCTACTTAGTCTTAATGTATGGTAAAATCCATCATCATTTTTAGCCATTTAAATTCCTCCTCTCTGCCTTGATTTTGAAATCATAAATGCTTTTGCCAAATATTCAAACCCTTTTGCATTTGCTTTGACATCCTCAATATAACTAATGTTTTTACTCTCTATTTCTCCATAGTGTTTCATTACCGCTGCACCTCCACCTACAAATGTTATTGGTGTAATATTGAGACTGATGTTAAATTCTCTTAATGTATTAAATACCTTATTTGTAAATTTTCTTATTTCTTCCTCAACTACCTGGGCAAATCTCTCTTCCATATCACACATTCCTGTTTTCATAACATATTCAAGTTCTGATTCATCAATTTCACAATTAAACTTGGCTACACATTCCTTATTAATTGCATGCATACATGTAATCAACCCCATTGGTCTTGTATCACACTCCGATAACTCTGGCTTCATATTTTTTATTGTCATCAAATCCATTGTCCATGATCCTATATCCACTACAATATGTTTTCTATCATACTGTGGCATTTTATCTGCCACCGCTGCATAACACTGTGGAAATACAGACACCTTAATAATATTTACTCTATATGTTCTATTTTCAAATTTAAACTCCAACTCTCTTTTTTTAGACAGATATTTAATAAAATTATCCTTTTCTGCTCCGAATCTGGTTAACGGAAGTCCTACGGATAAAAAGACATCTGCACTATTCTTTCCTCTTATCTTCAACTCCTTCGCCATAGCTGCAAGCGTAAGAAGATAAAAACTTTCGTCAGTAACCTTGTTATCTTTTACCTCTAGTCTTTTTCCTCCGACTGAATAAAATTTTCCTTCATACTGAAGAATATTATCAAATATCCCCGGTTCATTTGCTATTTGATTAACTGCTGTAGAAAAAACTGTATTAACTGTTTTTATATTTGACCATCCATGGTCAATTGCAATTATTTCTAATCTCTTTTCCATCTGTCTGTGCCTCCTTGCCTTTTTAGTCATATATGTATCCTTCTTTCTTACTTTCCTAATAAATCTCTCATGCACGGAAAACAATATCTGCTGTTTTTTCCATATGGACATCCTACACATTTACTCTCCTGCTGCTTTTCTGTTTTTTGCTTTCCTGCTCCACATTTTTCATTATTAATACATCTGTTATCATTTCCCCAAAAATATTTGCATTTCATACAGCTTCTTAAATCTCTTTCCAATTTTTCTTTAGCATTGTTTTCTTTGCTATTTTTTTCTGGCTTTTGTTTTTTTGCGTTAATTCCCAACTATTCTGCTCCTTTCATATTCATTCATAGTACTGTGGGTTATTAACTATGTATGTGCACTGTGCTTATCTTTAAGCCCTCATCGCCCGTACACCTGGGAATTACAAACAAGCCGCTTATGCGTTCACGACGCTTCCTTAAGAAACTATCTCCTCTGCCGCCATTTCGAGGATAAGGAGTTTCTTTCACTCCTCTGTGTTTTATTATCCTTCCGCTACATTTAATCTGTCCTGCTCGCTCTACCTTCATTTTTCAATCCTTCGGTTCTCTTCGCATTGCTATGAATGATTATCCAGACAGGTGCACCGGAATTTTACTCCTTACACTAATTATTCTGTGTAAGATATGAAATTCTTTCATAAATTTGTAATTGTTATTCAATTGTATTTTTAGGAAGCCAATTGCTTCCAGCACCATTATCATAATTCTAACTTTAATATTTAACCATTAACTGTAGTGGTGCATTTTTGTTTCGTTTCACCCTTTTATGGTGTATTAATCTTTTTTTCTCCATATTTTGAACTGCTATAAAATATTTTATTAATAGAACGTTGTTCTCTTATTCGCATACATTTTTATTTTATTATTTTAATATTTAATAAATATTTCATAGCAATCCAATTTAGTTATTAACGAAGAATTAAGCAAACTCTTCTTTTAAAGTTGGTCCATTTTATCCGGACCAACTTTGGACCAAATTCGGTCCAACTTTTGTGATTAGTTATGATACTATGCGATAAGTTGTGTGTTCTCATTGGACGCAAAAAAACCCTTTAAACATAGTAACTTACCTACGCTTAAAGGGTTTTCTCTTATCTTATTATTCTACCTAGATTTATTTCATCTGTTTTGCAACCTTAACTTCAGGTTGTTTTTATAATCTGATAAGTTATGATATCTTTTAACAAATAATCTTGTTAAACAATCTATATTAACACACTTTATTTTGTCATATAGAACATATTAATTTTTTTCATAAACCAAAATTAATATTATTTTTTCAAATTTATTTTTTTATTGTACTTCTTAATTATAACATATTATTAATGTTTTTGGTTTGTTTTTTTAGTTTTGGTTTATTAACTCTTTCGTATTTACATCTAATGTAAACTTTGCCAACTCTGCCTCCTTCATTTCACCCATAACTTCTGTATATATGTCAATGGTTGTTGAATACGTTGCATGCCCCATTACAGACTGTACAACTTTTGGATTAATTCCAGCTTCAAAGCATCTGGTGCAAAATGTTCGTCTCAATGCATGTGGACTTACCGGTTCCATATATTCCGGAGATCTGTTTTCCTTCACTGCCCTTGAACCTTCTTCAAGGTTATACGCCTTAACAGACTTATTGATAACCTTTTGAGCATTATGCCTTATCATTGGACTTCCCATTGAAGTGGTAAATACTAAATCTGTAAATTCTCCTTCACCGCTTCGATATCTGTCTCCCAAATTTTCCTTTGTCTGGTCCTGCTGTTTTTTCTGAACAAGCAACTGCTCCTCCACATCACCCATAAAAGGAATATCCCTTACTGAATTCTGTGTCTTTGTTGGTGACATTCTCATTACTTTCTCTCCATATTCATAATTGCAAGTCAATGCTCTTTGAACATGAATTACTTTATTTTTGAAATCAATGTCACCCCATCTTAATCCTCCTACCTCCGAAACTCGAAGTCCCGTCTGAAGCATAATTTTTATCATCGGATAAAAATAAGATTGATTTGTTCTTACTGACTCTAAGAAATCATTCTGCTCCTTAACAGTTAAAAATCTTCTTTTACTTGTAGTTCGTTTCCATGGTACTATAATGTCAAAGCAAGGATTTTCCTGTATGTATCTGTTATTCTTGGCCGATTCCAAACACTCCCTGACACGTCCAAGAGCTTCTCTAAGTGTAGATGGTGCTTTTCCTTCATCACTTAACTCTTTTAAAGTTTTCTGTATGTGAATGTTTCTAATATCCGCCAAATACATGTCACCAATCTTTTTTCCAAAAGTGGACTTATATTTGTTTCTCATTGGATAAATCGAATTCCTGCATATGCATGGTTCCTTATACGTGGTAAACCACTTGTCAAACCATTCATCCAGTGTAATCCTTGCACCTTCCAGATATGGATTATCCATACACTTTATCTTAAATTCAAACTCCAGCATTACTTCCGTCAGATTTTTTCCTGACACTCTTATTGTTCTTCCATGAATCATCTTTCTGGCTTCATATGTGCCACCAGCTAATCTTCTAACATACTTTGGAAGTCCTTCTGTAGTTTTCTTTACTGTCTTACTCATATCTTTTAATCCTCCTAAAAAGATGAGTCGATATTCGTAAAACAATTTCACAAGAAAATTATAGCAAACTTCGCATATCGACTCAATCAAAATATTATTTACTTTTTACCTTTTTGCCTCTTTAATAAGCCACTCATCTAACAGCTTTTTCACAACATAACTTCGATTTCCAATATGTATTACAAAATCGTGTTCATGCTTCTTTAAAAAAGCTCTTGCATTTGTTTTTCCAATACGCAAATATGAGCAAACCTCATCAAGATTCATTACTGCAGACTGCTCTTCGTTTTGCATGTCTGTCATTGTTTCCACCTCCTGCAAATACATCTAAACTGTCTATTACAGAAATAAATGTTCTTATTAACTGTTCACTTGTTTCCACTGGCAATGATTTTAACTTGTCAATCATTACCACCATTCTCTGTGAGCTAATTCCAAGAATTGTATTTGGATCGGTATTATATAAATCTGCGAATTTACAAAGCATTTCCACTGTAAGATTTCTGCTACCTCTTTCCAGCTGCATTATGTGTGATTCGCTTTTGTCAACAATGTCACTGACCTCTCCTGCTGATAATTTATTTTCTATTCTTAGCTGTCTTAAATTAACTCCTGTTTCAATTTTGTCATATTTCATCTTGCTACCTTCTTTTAAATATTTGTAACCAATTCTCGAAGAGAATTGATTACCTGCTTGCACACCTGCACGAAGTGCTTTTAAATGGTGTGCAATTCCAATTTTGTGAATTTTCATACTAACCATTACACTAACATTAATATTTGTTATAAATGGTAACTTACATCTACATAGTCATCACGTCTGAATGTCTACGGGCTTTGTGATTATCACAACCGAGAAACGCCTTATCAAAACTCTTACCCGATAGTTATTTCTTTTTATCTGACCGTCGCCAGTATAAATCTGCCTCGCTATAATACTACTCTAACCACAAAGCCTGCATTAATCACGGCGCAGTGCAGATTAAAAACCATATATATGGTAGAAACTTTTTCTATGCATTTGTAAGTTAAGCCTTGGGTTGGTACCTCAATGACTATGCACTTATTTTAAGATTTTTGTGAGGGTAATTAAATCGAGGATAATACGAAAAGGAGTATGAAAATAATACTAGTCTTAGGGTAAAAAAAATCACATTAATAACTTTTTGTCATAAATGTGATTTGAATAATAAATTATATGCAAAAAGCGCTTGAACTCAAGCGCTTTCGTTACTCCTTCTTCCTATAAATGGTAGATGAGCTATAATGTGCACACTACATAGTATGCAAAAATGTTCTTACACAATACTACTTTTCCAAAAATTTGTCAAGTATTTTTCTTTATCTAAATTATATATCATTCTTAATAAAAATACAATATTATTGAAAAGAAATATCATTCATTTTTTCACAATATTCTTTATATTCTTTTTCTAATTTTTTTCTTGTATGATTATACAAAATGGGATATGCAGTCCAAAAAATATAATAATCCTTTCTTTCATCTAAAATAACCAAATAATCTATTTTCTTGCACCATAAAAGAACTCTCTTTTTTCCTTTTCTATAATTAACCCATATACATATATCATCACATTCAGTCTGACAATATCCTAATATATGAGCTGGAAAATTAACCCATTCAGCACGTCTTATATCAAACTTTCTTTCTCCGTTTTCATCACTAGAAACTATATGCCAAAATGTTCCTGATTTACCTTTATGTAATGGATATTTTTTATGTGCAATTTTCTTTCCATTAAAATAGAATTGTTTACCCTCAAATGATATTTTATATTCATGATATAGTCTCTCTTCATAATCCTCTGTACTATTTTCATATGAATTAACCCTAATAAACTTGGGAATTTTATCACACAACATATTACGCCTCTCTTGGTTGCCATTTAAATACATTAAATTTTGTTTCGTCTTTTGGAGAATTAAAATCTAAACTTCTTCCAGCTCTTTGCTCTATTTGTTTTATAAGTTCAATTTTTGCTTTATTTTCTTTCAAGCCTCTATTTTTGTATGATACAGCACCAATTAATAAATCCGCTAACTGTAACAGCTGAATTTGATCCGATCTAACTAATTGAATATTCTTTACCGTTTCTTCATAAAAATAATTACTTGTAACATTGTTTAAAATATTTTTTAGAGTGTCGATTTTTTCTGACCCTTTTGTATCCTTAATATCAACATAAACATTATATTTGTTTCCTATGTCAATCATTTCTCTTAATGTTAAGAAATAAATTCTTTGATACCAATCATCATGTGTCAAACCAAATTTTTCTAAATTTAACTTTGATTTTTTTAATGCAACCACAGCCCTAAAATTCAAATAAGAATTATCAAAAAATAAATTTACTAATTCCTTATACATATCGCATTTTGATGCTGATACTTTTGTCCATTTAATTTCAGCAAATTTGTACACTCCATAACGTTCTTTTATATCACGGATAGCTTTATTTATATGTTCTGCTTTTTCCTTGGGACAAGTTACTCCTCCTATCACCATTAAATCTGCATTATCATTTGGAAGATGACAACTCTCATCGCAATAAATATTATACTCGTTCATTTAGTCCTCCTAATACAAAATTATCAATGCTCCTCCGTTTACACATCAATTCACTTGTTGCTTAATCATATTATATCATTTACAACGTTAAATTTATACAAATTTATATTTTCCATTACAATTGATTTTAATTATATATAAGATCCACGCCTATGATTTTTCACCATAGACGTGTTCTCTGCCTATAATTTTTTCCTACGCAAACACTTTCATCATGTGACTCAATGCTGCATACATATGTTTCTGTTGTTCTACGTTATATTTCCCAAGTGATATCATTATCTCAGGAATTATAACATTGTCTTCTGGTTCACAACCATTAAGTAAGTATTCCATTGAAGTATTATATAGAATGCATACCTTTGCCAGTACTTCTGCACTCATGATACTCTTTCCTTTTTCATAGGCATATAAGGAATCCTTTGATATGTCAAGATCCTCTGCCACCTTTTCTCTGGTACTTTTAGCCTTACTTCTCAACAATTCCATTCGCTTGCCAACCCCGGTTTTGTCATATTCAAATTCTATCATCAACTCACCTCCACTACATCCATACATTATGTGGAGGACGAGGTCCTTCCTGTCTGTTTGAGACTGTTAGTTTATTTGGCAGTGATTGTTCTGCCTGTTTGCGGGTACCGTACAGTCTGCTGACTCTTACTGTTATTGCTCCGGCTGTATCATTAAATCTTACTGTGCAGAAATCTCTGCTTTTCTTTATGATTGTAACCTTTCTAATGCTGCGATTGTTTTCTATGATGTAGACCTCATCGTCAACATTAAATTCATTCTTCTTTATACCTATTCTGTTCAATTGTGTTTCTCCTTGTTATACAAATATTTAATTAATAAATTTTGTACTCACAAAGGATGGGAAACTATTCCTTGTAAGCCTTGTGTAACCGTCACCTGCGCCTGTTTAGCTTCACGCACCTGACCGGTTATTCAGCTGATCTTATACTTCGGTAATTTCCATCACACACATCTACTGTAATATTGTAATTGCCCTAGGCTGTGTGGGATATCTTTTTATGTATCCCTTTGTCTCTAAAGCCTTTAAATGCATAACTATAGATGATGTGGAAGCTAAACCTGTTAATTTGCACAACTCTCTGACGGTGGGTGCAAAACCGTATTCATTAACATGAGCTACAATGCTGTCGTATATCTGTAACTGTCTCCTGCTAGGAGCTTCTGTAGACATCTGGTTCATCTCCCTTCTGATTAAGTTTTCATGTCTCTTACTTCATTCCGGATAGAAGTCAGCTTCAAATCGAATGTGTGTTCGATTTCTGCTGTAGTGTCATTATATAACTTTCTATTTTGTTTGTAAAGCATAAAAACATTTTCATTATTTTTGTCTACTGTTACTTTCTATTTTCTACTTCTCTATAACACAGCCATAAGTTATCCATTATGTCAATAACCGCTCTCATTAAAAAGGCTCTTTCCTCTGTAGTATCTATAGCAAGACATCTTGGATGTTCCTTAATTACCTCACGGATAATTTTCTTAATTTGGGCTACATACACCATATCCGGCTTTATTCCTATTGCTTCATCTCCCATATAAACCTTTATTTCAAACGCTTCCATTAATGCAATAAAAATATTTTGTTCTGTTGAATCATTTGAAATACTTTCAAAAGAATCAACATAAACTGTATTTATTCTTAGTAAATAATGATTTACAAACACCTTTAGCCAACTACGTCTAATCCCTTTGTTCAATTCTTTAGTATTGTCAATCTCAATATGTATATTGTCTGATTTCTGCATTGATATGTTATTCATAATTTTCACTATTTTCATTCTAACGTCATAATCTGGCAAATCATCATTGTTAATAATCACACATATTTTCTTATTCATAAGCTCCTCCTCTATCTAAATGGTAAATTTTCTTTATCCATTTCATCAATTTTATTAAATTCTTCCTGCTGTTTCTGTTTCACGACATCCTTTTCCTTTAAAATTACATCATACAATTCACTTCTAAATTCCTTGGTTATTGGGAAACAAACGTCCTCATATTCCTTTGTTCCGTTCTCTCTGCTTACCAGCTGTGATGGCATGGCAACAAATGAACCCTTGTCACTTGGAATTACCTTAACATTATTAATGACAAAGCATTTGTCAAAATAAATGCGTCCTAAGGCTTCTATGTTTTCTCCCATAAAACTCTTCAATGCAACTCCAAAATCAAGCTTGTCGTTTTTTCCCTTTACTTCAAGTTCCTTCCTATCATTGGTATATGCATCAATAATGTTTCCATAAAGTTCGTCCCTGAACTCCTTTGTGGTTGGATTGCAATAATCCTTGTATATTGGCTTCCTTTTTTCGTCTGTCTTGCTGCTTTTGTAACTTGGCATGGCAACAAATAGACTGTTATTATTTCCTTCTCTTACCGTAATTCCTGTTACTACAAAACAGTCATTAAAGGTTACTGAAACATATGCCTTAGTGCTCCACTCATTATTTTTTGTCTTATAAACTTTTATCTTATAATTCATTTTCTAGTCCTCACTTCCTATAATATTTTCTAGATAATTTCGCTCATCCTTATCCAGTTCGATGGTAATATAATCATTTTCAATCTGACCTCCCATATTTGATTTTGCACAAATCTTTTTGGTAATTCTTAAAAGAATGCTCATGTCCTTTATTGTCTTAACCATCTTCTTAATGGACTTGGCCTCGCTCTTTTCCTGCTCCCTTTCATATTCCTTTACCTTTCGCACATAATACTCAGAAAACATGTCTATGGCATCCTGATTTAACTTTCGCTTGGTCACTGTTCTACCGGAACGCTCCCATTCTTTTTCGAGAGCCTGAAAAAGATATGTTATTTCCCTGCTTTCATTCTTTTCCACTATCTGTTTCACTGTCCTATTCCTCACTTTCCTTTGATTTTTTGTAAAATCAAGCAGGATGAATCCTACTTGATTCCGCATATTAACATCTCGAAGCAAAGCTTCTCGTTGTTCTTACGCCCACCAAATAATATTTCGTGCAAGCACTATATCGCTTGGTGGGCTTTTGCAACAAAAAATGCCCTATTAAAACTTCCGGCAAAAACCGAAAATTTAATAAGGCATTTGTTTTATTGTCATTAGTTATTGATCAATTTCCTTGACACGTTTATTTTATCAAAGGTGTGAAGGGATGTCGAATTCTAGTATGGTTGAAATTGGGGGAATTGGACCATATTTTTGAAACTTTATATATTTACAATTAAGCTTTATTTAAATTTTATAAGCTAATCTTTCCCCATATAAAAGATTTTAATTTCCACCAATCATCTGATAATTCGTTTAATAATAAAATATTTTTATTGTCCCATGCTTTTTGTATTTCCTGCAAATAAAAAGAGATTACATTTGGCATCCGAGTATCATTCTTTAGTTCTTTTGCTATAGTCCTAAACTCTGCATTGATTTCGTTTATTTTTGTATCACTGTATTGCTCACATTTTTTCATCTTGCCTAAAATAGTTTGTATTTTGCAATAAGCTATCGCCAATTTACTCTTCTCCTTTTCATCGTCTTGCTCTATAACTTTAGATAATTTTTCATTAATAACCTTAAATAATTTTTCAAAAACAATATCAATTTCACATTTCCCATCAACATATTTTTGAAATAGTTCTCTAGCAAAACATCCTTCTCCAACAAACAATTTTACACTTTTAATTCTATCTTCCAATCCAGTATTGTCTAAAAGATATTTATCTCGAACCTTTTCATTTGAATCAACATACCTTGTTTTTATAACTTCATACAATTTTTCAAGCAAAATTAATTTCCAAAGTTTATCATCTATATCAATATATTCCTTTGTCAAATCATTAGCAATTGCTGAAAGTGTACTGTAATCTATCTGCAATTTTTCTGAATTATTATAATAAGCATTATTTTTTGTTCCAGCTATCAATTCATCTATGCTTATGTTAAAAACTGTTGAAAGAATCCTTACTTTAGCAATTGATGGCTCACTTTCTCCACTTTCCCATTTTGTAACTGCCTGTCGTGATACATTACATTTTTCTGCTAATTGTTCCTGTGTGAATCCCATTTTCTTTCTGTTATCTGTGATATTTTCTTTTAAACTCATAATATAAATCCTCCGCTGCTTTTTCTAATGGGACAATATTAGCAAATCAATACATTGTAATCCACCAACTATGACTATCTTTTTAGGCAACTATTGGTTGCATTAATTATTCATCTATCTTTTATTCTTTTTAACAAATTCTCTATAATCATCTTATCCATAAGAATCAAAATTTTTCCTAAGGAAAAATTGTCATCACTGTATAATTCGAACCTACATACTATATCCGTTTTTGAAGTTGGCAAATGAAACTGCTACCTTACTATCCATTCGTTTCCTCACTTTGGAAAATTTTTCTATTCTGTCTACATGCTATAGAGTTCTTCTTATGATAGCTTGTGATACTCCCATACTTGCTCTATTCAAAATAATTTTGCTCTATCTTTAATATAACATGCTTCCACTGCCATCCACTGATTTTGCGATAAAAGCAATATATCTTTTTACTTTCAAATTACTTGCAGTCCTCCTACTATGAATTTCTAAATGTATCTTTTAAAGCATCCAATAATTTATTTAAAATAATTTCTTGATTACTATCAGAAAAATAATCATTTAAGAATTTATTATAATAATTCTTTACAATTTCCATATTCTCCTCATTTTTTTCTTTTTTTAATTCTTTGTACGTATCCATGCCTTTAATATGTGAAATTATAATTTGTACATGTTTAGGCAAGTTATTCTTATAATATTTTTCTATACGTTGTATTTTCTCAATTACATCATAGTCTAATAATATATTATTATTTAAATTTCCATCTATTATTAAAAAGTTAATCAACTTCTTTTTTCTATCTGATTGCCCCTTAAAAGAAAGAATATTTTCCTTGTTGTCACTACCAATCCATTTTACATTTGCATTTCTATTATCATGTATTATAAAATGCTCTAATGTGTATATTTGTTCTCCATGATTATGATAAGTTATATCAAATCTGTTTTCCTTAACATTAAAGCAATCCATAATAGTATATAGATTAGATAGAATTTCAAAAGATGCACATTTTTCTGGAATTTGAACCTTCTCTAATTGTTTTTTTCTTAAATTCTTTGCTATATTTATGACTTCTCTAATTTCGGTTTCTTCCCTTAATGCATTATATAAAGAATGATCGATATTTTTTTTTGATTTTTTTGAAGGAGATAACGTAAATAAAAAAGCATAAATGTACAAATTTGCTGTTATTTTCATGAACTCTTTCATCTCAATCTTTTTATTATAAATTCCGTGTAAAACAAAATAAATAAACCAGTTCAATGGTACTTTTTGATATTGTGCTGACTTTATTTCCATAGAATATAATAAATATTGTTTTATATTAGTTATCAATTTTTTACTCGCTGATTTGTAGGAATTGCTGTTTACACAAATATCATCAAACATATATTGGTCATTTAATATATGTTCATAAAAACCTACCACACTTTCCCCATATTCTGCCATTTGTATTAATATTGTATTTACATCATCCATAGTCTTATCTTCAAGAAAATGCTGTCCATTAGGGGATAGATTTTCCGTCATATTTTCATTTTTTGTAACTAACAAAAACATATAAATATATTCATCAAAACTATAATTATTTCCTGAAACCTTTTTAAAAGATATATATGCTTTCTTTAATCTAATCCATAAATCCTTCAAATAATCATGAAGAGTATCATCAAATATTTTAAAACAATATCCTTTAAATATAGACGCATTATCTAATCTTTTGGATTTTTCATTTATGTCTAGAAATATCTGTTCAACATCATCTGAATCATTAGATTCTATATCTCTAATTAACACTAGCAATCTGCATTTTTCAAGTTTCTCTCTAAACTCCTTAATCCTGCTTCTATCATTATTCTCACCTGATAAAATTCCATCGATTGTACTATATGCTGTCTCAAATGCATCTTTCTGATTATATACATCTTTTTCTTTTTCAATATTTATTTTCATAATCCTGTTTAAGCTATCGCAACAAACATACTCACCAATAGAATCGTTCTGTAATCTTATTATGTTATTATCGAATACATAATTTTTTAAAAGACCTTGTTCCATACTTGCATCAGTATAATGATTATATATACTTATCCACGATAACAACATTGTTGTTAACCTTTGCTGTCCATCTGATATTTCGTAACAATCTTCTTTCTCGTCAAGAATAATCATTCCTAAAAATTTATCCCTTCTAAATATCTCTTGAACAAGATTTGATACATTATCTGTATTCCATTCATATTCTCTCTGATATAATGGAATTTTTAACATTTTCTCCTTTTTCCAAGCTTCATTTGATACTTCGTTTAAAAATATGTCCTTTACAGATGCTATAAATGCTTTCATTTTTTCTCCTAACTGTATTCTTTCAATCCACTTAACTTTGCGTATTTCCACATTCTATCCAACAAATCCTGAGAGTATCCCTCAAAATCTTTTTGAATAATAAAATTATCTATTATCTGAATCTTGTTATTTCGATTTTCTATTTTTATAAGAAAATCTTGCTTAGGCAACTTATTGTTTTTTCTTTCATTACATTGTGGACATGACAGAACAAAATTCCATATCTTATCGTCTTTAACAAATGACCATGGAATAAAATGATCTACATGTATATTTCTTCCAAGCTTTTTACCACAATAAAAGCATGTGTTTTCTTCAAATTCTACTCTTAGAATTTCTCTATATATTGACAAATTCTCTCTTCTTGGTGTTGCTAATTCTAATTTATCTATCAATCTAACTAAAACATTATCATCATTTATCTGTTCCAAAAACTTTGCCCATGAATAATAGTTTATTTTTTCCAACTCTGCTTTGTATTTCTGCATAAACTCATAAACACATGGATTTATTATTACTCCATTTTCCTTCAAATCAAAACTATATATTATTCCATCAAAATCATCATACAAAGCCCCCACAACAAATCTCTTGCATTCAAATGTAACCTTCTTAATTATTTTTTGTTTTAACTCAACATCAAGAGACTCAAACTCCAGATTTGATACTATAGAATTTTGATTAAGTGCTTCTTTCAAAATTGTCTCTATCTTAGAAAATTCTGATTTTCCATCTTTTCTCATTTGCCTCAAGTTATATTTAACAACCAGATTCCAATAATTATATGTAAAACGTTCAAATAATTTCTCATAACTATAATAAACACCCTGCTCTGTTATTTTTCCTGAAAACACACTATCAAGCAACGCTTTTATCAACCCAAACTTATATGTATTTCTCTTTTTGCAAGCATCTGAAAACACATAATTAAATAGTGACCAAATTCGATCTTCACTTACAACATATTGAGTTATTGATCCACTTTTAAGATTCCATCCTGCCATAAGCGAATTATCCTTTCTAATTTTTAACTACAAAATTATTATTTTATTGATATATCTGTCTTAATAGATATTAACTTTACACTAACAGTTATTTATGATAATTTTTTAATGCCAATATTAAAGATCTAATTCAAAACTATCATCATCAATATCTATAATTTTTTTTGCTATCCTTTTATTGCTTCTTTTTATATCATCTGGGATTTTCATCATTTTTATTTCTTGTTCTTTATTTTTCTCAAACAAACTGCCATTTAGCGGTTTATTCTCTAATTCCCTCTTATTATATTTTTCAATATATGAATCGGGAATCTTCTTCTCACGCATTTCGCTGGAGCTTTTATCTAATGATTCTGCCAACGCTTTGTTTTCTATTGTGTTTTTATTATACCAGCAATTTTTTTTGGGATTCCACCTCCATTTAAACATCTTAAGCGTTTCCCTAGTTATTTCATCTGGCTTTCCATCAAAATATAATTCAATTAAATTATACTCATAGTTGTTTACAATTCTCATAACTTGTCCCTTCTTGTTATATACCATATTTTGATTTCTTATTTAAAGTAAATCCTGAAATTCCACCTACTATTCCACCTACTATATGCGCCATGTTTGAAATGTTATCCTTAATAACTACACCATCATATACTTGCTGCCCCAAATAAATTATTGCCACAAGTATAAATGTAATTGGTATCTCTCCTGTTCGAAAATTAGTAAAAGATGCCATTAAAATAAATGCAAATACAATGCCACTTGCGCCACATAATGCTGTATTCGGGAAAAAAATATAATTTACAATACCTGTTACAAACGCTGTTACTGTAATCACTTCAATTATTTTAACTGAACCATGCTTTTCTTCTAGCATCGGACCTAACAGTAAAATATAAGACATATTTCCTATAAAATGTTGCCATCCTTCATGACCAAATACATGCGTAAACAAACGTATATATGTGAACGGAGACATTAGTGAGGAATGATAAGTCATAAAAGCAACCTGATTACTCATTCCTTTAGTAAGATAGTTCAACAATGTTGCCATAAAACATATTGCAGCAAAGCTCAACACTACTGGAGCATTAAATTTTATCATTATCTTTCTTTTCATTAGAATCACTCCTACTTACTACCCGCCTCCAACAATGCACTCTTAAGTTCTTTTTCAACTTTTACAAGCTCCTCTTCTGCATCTTTACGTTTTTTTGCACCTTGTTCATGAATCTTTACTACTTCTGAAATTGAAGAAATAAGTTGCTGATTACATCTTTTTAAAGTTGCAATATCAACAACTGAACGTTCAGCTTCTTTAGCAGTTTCAACTGTAGCCATTTTTAATGTCTCAGCATTTTTAGTTAATAATTCGTTTGTTTTTTCAGTTATCATATTTTGTGCAGCTAGAGCTCTCTGTGTATGCTCAATTCCCAATGACAATACCATTTGATGTCTCCATAGGGGAATTGTATTAATCAGAGATGATTGTATCTTTTCTAACATTTCCTGGTCATTATCTTGCAATAATCTAATTTGCGGAGCAACTTGCATTGCAATAACTCTTGTAAGCTCTAAATCATGTAACTTTTTTTCAAATCTATTACAAAGATTTACATACTTGTTATAGTTTTCTACGTCTTCTTGCATTTGTGAAGTTTCCGCTTTTATCTTTAACTTTTCAAATTTTTCCCCTCTAGCTTTGTTCAAAGCTTTTTTCCCTGCAATAATATACATAGTCAGTTCTCGATAGTATTGTAAATTCAAATCATACATTTGCTCAAACATTTCCACATCTTGCGTTAAAACTACCTGATGTTTTTCCAAATCTTTTTCTATTCTAGATACATTGACCTCCGCTTTTGCATAATTGGCTTTAATAGAGTCAATACCTCTCTTTGCTTTCTGAAATATACCGAATATTCCTTTCTTTTCCGGTTCTGTAGTCGCATTTAATGCAACGGTAAGTTCTTTCAATGCGTCTCCAACTTCTCCAAGTTCACTAGTTTTTACCTTTCCCAAAATATTTACTGAAAAATCAGAAATGCTTTTTTGTGCACTAGAACCATATTGAATAACTTGATTTGTATTTGAAATATCTATTTCATTTGCAAATTGAGCTACCATCTTTTTTTCATCATTGCTAAGCATACTTTCATCAATCGAACCAGCGCTATATTCTGATTGTATCTTTACATCTGGATGTATTGTATTCCTTACAGGAACATTTTCTTGAAAAATATTAGATTGCTTTTCTTCTTCAGGATTTAATGTTAATGTAGTCTTTATTTGCTTTCCCATAATTGTTCTCCTTTCAACTTATACCTTAGTGTTTTAATGTTCCATTACCCTTTGTATATCCATCTTGTCCCATAATTTTTTGTAAAGCATTTGCTTTTGCTACAGTATCCATTGTTGCTACCTGATATATACTGTCAACTTTTCTCTCAACAGCCACAATCACAGTATCAATTGCTTCCATAACCTTATTATATACTTTATCCATTTTGTCCTTTGAAACTCCTGCTACTAGATATTGCTGATATGCAAAAATTAGTCTTAATGTCTCTGGTAAATAATATGACGAAAATCTATGTGTACCTTCTACTTTATCCGGATATTTTTCTAACGCAATGCTAAGCTTATGCAATTTTTCTATAAGAATACTAATCTTTCTTTCCATATCATCTTTTATCTGACTATGTTGTACATCTTCAAAATAAAAAATGTAAGATTGTAAATCTGCTCCTTCTATCATTTTTTCAAGTGTTATTTCTACGTTATCACATTGCGCGTCTTCTTCATTTGCTGAACATTCAATAATATGTAGAGTTCTGAACAATACTTCTGTATTTGGAACAGACATATATAGATTTTCGTTATCCATAATTACTTCAATTATATTTGGATTACCATCAAATTCTAATATTGCTGATATATTGTCCAGTAAAATCTCATATCTCTCGCTTCCACCATAAAACTCAATCTTATTAGAAAACAAATATAATTTACCTTTAACGGATATATACTGTTCGTCACTAATTTCTTTAAACAATACTGCATGGTCTACATAATGAACCAACTCTTTTTCATCTACAGTAATACCCAAATCTTCATGCGGGAATGTCTGAAGTGTTCCACTCATAATACTATTAATGACATTATCCGGCATTATGCTATTGACTTTCTTATTCATTTCAGAGTGTTCTGCAATATACTCATATAATCTTTTTGCCTTATTCATTACAACATCACTCTCCAATCGTGGTTCATTCTTCAATATAACCTTTATTCTAAAGAATAGGCGTTTCCTTTCATTCAATATATTTTCAAATTTAATCTCTTCACTACTATTTGAAAAATCCCATGTTGCATATTCTATTCCAGAAAAGCTTCTGCAATCTTTAAAAGCATTTTTTGCTATCTGTGGTTTATTTCCTATCCTTACTTTTCGCAAGTATATATCATGTAAAAAACAATTTTCAGGAATCTTATCAGTTGCTTTCACTGAAATTGCTACAAGTTTGCTACAAAGCGAAAAACTCTCTTCTCCCCATTCCTTTATTGATTCTATTTCCACATTTTCAATTCCTGATAACGAAAATGCATTAGTACCTATATAATCTAGCTTTGAACGAATTTGTACATTCTGTAATGATTCACATTCTGCAAATGCATTGGCACATATTTTTTTAATACCTAAGCCAAAACTAATACTTTTTAAATTACGACAGCCCAAATAAGCTGAATCTTTTATCACAATTACTGAATCAGGCAATTGAACATGCTCTAATCTTAAATTATTCGAAAATGCCTTTTCTCCTATTTCTACTACTTGTTGCCCGGAAATTTTTTCAGGTATCTCTATTCGCTTACACTCTCCATTATATTTGTCAATAACTATTTGACTCCTACTGATATTATGATAGGAAAAATCATCTGAATGTATATCGATTATACTCATATTATCCATTACCACCTTTATCTAAAACTAACAGCCAACTTTGTAGTCATATTTTTTTCTGTTAACCATTTCAAAATATCTGGTGTCAAATCCTTAACACTTGCTTTACCTGAAGCTACTTTCTTTAGGAAATCAAGAATCTCTGTTCCATCTCTATCAAAACCTAAACTATTGATGATTTCATCAGCCTCCCTTAGCCCTTTTTCCATTTTGTCCAGATTATCTTGTTTAAAATTCCATAATGCGCCTTTTGCTATTTTATTTGAAGCATAATCAACTTTTTCTCTCTCCGGTGCAATTCCTTTGATAGTCTGAAGCATATTTATTTTTTGATCTGCAATCTTATGGTAATATTCTGACCATTCTTGCAGAATTAATTTTTTTATAGCCAATTCTTCCTTTTGTAAAAAGCTAGCAGTTGATTCTTGCACCATTCCAATTGCCACAGCATCACTTGATGATTTAAGAAATTTTATTACTTTATTTCTAGCTTCTTCTGAAGTTGCAAATCCCACTTGAGACATACTACTATCTATAGCTTTGACCATTATGTGGTTTTCGTTAACTACATCTGCGAAAATCTTATCATTCTTTTCCTGCTTTTGCACATCATTAGAAGATTTTTCCAATTCGTATATTTCTTTCATTGCTATTATGTTTTGATTTAACAAATCTATTAGCATTAAATCACCTTCCAATCTGCAATTATTTTGCAATCTTCTTCGATTTTGTTATGCTCTAACTCATACCTTGTATTCAAATCTCCACCATTATCCATGGCAATATTTTCTTTTCTTTTCGCAACATCTTTAATTACATATTCTGCATCTTTTTGAACTTTTCTAATCATTGATAAAAAACGTTCCAATTTTGATAATGGGTCTTTTGAAAACATAAGTAATACATCAATTTCATCTTTACACTTAACACCTTTTTCAACTTCACCAAATGCAACTGCTATAGTTTTTGCTTCTTTTTTTATTCCATCTAATGCTGAAACATCCCCATGTATATTAACCAATGAATCACTTGCCGTTTCATAGAAGTTTTTTATTTCATCTACCAAATCTTCTATATCTTCCTCGTCTATATCCTTATAATCCCAAAATAGTGATATATCTTCCAGTAATTTTTTTGCTTTTTCGATTTCTGCTTCCGCAACCTTAGGTATACGAGTATAAATTTTTTCATATATTTCCCTAATCTCTCGACGTTGTGGAATAGGATCATTTAACATTAGTTGTTCATCTGGTATATATAATTTTGCTTTCTGAATTTTTCTAACATCACCATTAAATTCAGTTGCTCTAATAAAAACTTGAGATGATTTCAAATTTCCTTGAACAATATTATAATACTGAATAATCGCATCTTTTATTTTTTCATCATTATTTAAAAGCATATTTATCAATGAATTCCATTCTGAACAATGCGCATTATCTGAATTTTTTTTAAGATTTTTTGCCATTAAATTGGTCGTTGGAATTCCTTCAACCTTTGTTCCTGTAAAGATTCCCTGCATTATTTCCCTAATCATTTCAGTAGCGATTGCACAATTCTGATAATCTACTTGCTGTTTTTCAAACGTATTAACTGCATCTATAATCGCTTTTTTCCATTTTTCGACCCAAAGTTGAACACGGTATACCATCATTGCCGAGTTATCAAAATTCCAACTGCCATTTCCCAAGGTAACATATGCTAAAAAAGCCTCTAGTAAACCTTGCGTCTCTCTGTCTGCTGGTAGAATAATCAAAGCATTTTTACTAGCTCTTTTCTGTCGTTCAAATCCAATAAAATCTTTCGTATTTTTTACACGATTTAAATTATCCAGAGACACTCCCTCGGCTTGCCAACTTATTGCTGATATTAGAAATTTCTTATTTATTTCATCTCTTGCCTTTGTAATATTAACAACATCTTTTGTTGTTGCTCCTACATTCAAATCTCCTCCATCAATCCAGATTTGCAATGTCTTTTGTCCTAATAAAAAATCAGCCATTGCTGGATCAACTTTTGGAGTTTTTGGTTCTTGAGCCATCGTAATAGTGCTACCTACATCATTATTATCAATTTTCTTGGGATTAATTACTTTAGTTTTTATTGGTTTGTCAACTTTTCTTCCATTGAATGTTGGAATTTCTAAGTCCTCATAAAAACTAATTGGCATTCCTCCCAAGTATTTTATACCTTTTTCTTTATCTTCATATTCTAAATCTGATGCATTACCCCACACCCTTATAAATCTCTCTACTCTATCTGCTTGACTCTCTTCTACCTGCTGATGAATGTATGTACTTACATAAAGACTTTCAAAAGGAATATCATTTATTCTTTCAATCGCAAATTCTGGAAAACTCTCTTTTTTGAAAAGATAATTTCTTATAGCTCTTTCAATTACATCTCTTAATAAGTATCTAGGTGTTCTGTAATCAGGTTGTAAGATACACATATACAAATTATAAATAGCTTTTTTGGTAAATGGAAATAGAGATAATTCTTTTCCTTTTACTATCTCAATTTTATCCCAATCTGCTTTTTCTTCACCTTTATGTATTGGATATTCCTTTACAGATGCTCCATTTTTTGCCCATTCCTCTAAAACATCACTGCGTAGAGACATTACATTTAAATATCTTCCAACAAATTCGTATAATGAATTTTTATTTTCGCCAAACACGTCATTTGGAATATAAAAAAATTGAGTCACCCTATCTTTATGATTATCCATAAAATTAACATTAAAATATTTTTCTGTCGTACCTACAATAGATGAAATTCTACATAGTTCCTGACTCTCATATAATCCAGTATGTTCTGTCGTCAATACATTTAATAAAGCTACATTAACACCTGTAAATGCTGTGACATCTTCGATTAATAATGTCAAATTTTTTCCTTGGCGTTTAATTTCTTTTCGTATTTCAACAAATACTTGCTCAAAATCTCCTGGTTCTAATCCGGCGCAAGTCTGAATTACTTTATTAACCAATGTATTCATATAATCTGATAAACGTTCTGGCATCTCGTTATCTGCAAGAATCGTGTTTGCCATCTTCAATGCATTTTTTGCTGCGCCATTTGTGTACATATCATCGCAAAAATTAATATCAACTTCGAAATCTACCTTCTCAAATAGTGCCATCACATCACGGCTATCTCCAGTTTCATTTTCTGCAACTTTTTGGTATATTCGATCGATAGCTCCTTCTTCTTGCATAAGTTTCATCTGAAACTGTTCATATTGCAATAGTTCAACCAACCTTTTTTTCTCATTATTACTTAATATTTCATCATCTTCATCATTTTTTATTTCAACAATAAAATTCTGATATATCATGTCTTTAAGTTTTTTATTATCTATTGTAGCTGTAGCACGAACTAATCTATCATATACTTCCTTATTTGGAATATTTGCAACTTCTGGCAATTCTAATAACTGTTTAATCGTTCCCTTTAAACTATTATCGCTTCTACGAACAAAAAGTACAACTTCATTTTCAGGTGCTGCCTGTTCTAATCTTGCAGCAAACCATCTGATTAAGTGAGACTTTCCAGCGCCACTAGAACCTATAACAATAATAAACTGATGATTGTTTTCTGCATTTAATATATATTTATTAAACACCTTTTCTTCAGACATAATCTTATCTGACTTACTATCCCATTTTTTTCTTATATGTATATTCTGTACAGGAACGTGCGTAGCCAAAAAATCTGATTGTGTATTCGTAACTGTGTCAATACGAATTACTTCACCAATTCTGTTTTTAGCAATTTTCGAATTCATCTATTACCTCCTAATCATCACATGAGTTACTGTTGATTTTATCATATGCAATTCTGCTTCATATAAAAACCACATATCTCCACTATCTAATTTGTGTGATAGCTGAATAATACCTTCATCATGTAAAGTTCGCAATCCACTTGACATTGCTAAGTTTATTTTTTTGTTACTGTCAAGATCTGCTAACCCTATCTCTGTATACGGTCTAATTATAGATATAAAATCCGAGAATGTATATTCTTCACCTTTCTTTAACTTCGTTATTGAAAGAACAGTTTTTAAATATTGATACATATTAGGTAGCAAAAGCATATCATGCAAATTTCCCAAACCCAAATATGCAGCCCAAAATCGCCATGCTCGCATATCATCTTCATATACTTGTATACCTAGCGTTTTAGACATATGTTCAACTAATGCAGCCTCGGATACTCCTCTAAATTTAAATACCTGTTCATTCATTGAAAGATATTCTTTAGAAACCTGAAAAAACAATCCCGACGAAATTGAATCAATATTACCTATAATATATTGTCTCATCGACTCATAAGATGAAACACTCTTTGATTCAACTGCCAATGAAATTTCACCTTCCTTTACAGATATAAGTCCTAGTTCTTTAGCCGCATCTCTTACCGTTCCAAAATACTTTGTGGCACCTCCTAAGTCAGATGGCTCTAGCAATTCTCGCAAATCACTTTCTTTCATCGTTCTACTCTTGACTGCTTGACAAAGCGAGTATACTCTTTCTGGTATAGCAGATGTTTTCATTCTATCTTCAAACATACCTTTACATCCTTCCAATCAAATATTCTTCTAACACAGGCCCATCAATAATTGATGATATATACTTACTAACTTCATTACAATAAATATCTTCTTTAAATATATGTAGTAGTCGAATTTCTCCTTTTATCAAAGTTTTTCTCAATCTACTAAGTTTTTTATATATGTCTTTTTCTGTATTACCATATAAAACTAAAGCATCTCCAGCAAAAAAATAGTAATCTCCATGTTCTACCAAACGCATAAACTCATTCATTCCCAACAAATTTACATCCGTCCATTCGGAAATACTCTTTAACAAATTGAAATATCCATTTGAGTCATCATCATTTATAATTACAGTCGAAAATCCTTTATTTATTATACTACCAATTAATTCAGTATTATCACTATCAACAAAAAGCACTGCTTCGTTAGAGCTAGCAAACATATTATCCAATTCAATAGAAAATTTTCTTGTTGGTGTTGGTATTCTTTTTAGTAATTCGAATTTACCAAAATCTGATTCTACAATATTGTTGTGATTGTCGCATCCGGCACAATATTCAGACACCAAACTATAAGTACTATTAAAAAACATTTCCGACCAACACATTCTATTTCCTAATTTAACCGCACGGCTCATAGTCCTAAAATCTCTTTCGTTCTTAGTCCATTCCTTTGTACGGATATCTTCTATCAACGTCTTCGTTTCATCATTAATCTGTAATAATTTTTTTTCTGAAATAGACACCCTTATAAAATATATTTGTGTTTGTGGATCGACAACCATGTCTAAAATTTTGATTAAATTATACCTTCTCAAAAGAAGAATTACATATATATTCCATTTTTTGTCAACTGTACTGATATCCTCTGCATAGTCTACACTACTATAATTAGGCTTAACTGACGTATCTAAAGTATAATAATCAATTCCTCTTGTTGAAGTATGACTATTAAGCATGCTTTCCCATCTTCCTAAGATTTTATCACTTCCAAGCACCTTATCAGTCATACTAAACGCTGATTCTAAATCTTTGTCTGGATATACACACATAACACTCAAACATGGCAGTCCGTCTCTTCCTCCTCTTCCTAATTCCTGATAATAAGCATTAGGATTATCTGGTACATATAAATGTAATACAGTTCTTACATCACTTTTATCTACTCCCACACCAAATGCTGATGTAGCTATTATGATATCAAATTTATTTTCTGACCACTCATCTATAATTCTAGAACGTTCATCCGATTTTGTCTTTCCCGTAAATGTTTGAACATTTGTAATACCAATACCCATCGCCATTTCCTTAACTGTTTCTGCTTGATCTGGTCGCATAACATAAACTACCATAGGTCTAGGCAAACATCTTAATAATTCTTTAATCTTGTCGTTTTTATCCCTATATGATTTAGCCTTAACTAATTCGAATCGCGGCTCTCTTCTTAAAGCATCACATCTTATCTCAATCCACTTATCTCCAGTTACAAACATACTTTGTAATATTTTTACAGTATTTTTTTCATAAGTTGCTGAAAGTAATACTGTTTTCAACTTTGAATTTTTTTCATATAAATTGTTTCGCCAAGGCTCTAAACATTGATAATCAATTCGGAAAAAATTTCCCCATTCAATTACAATATGTGCTTCATCGATAATGATATTTTTTAAATACCCAGAATCATTTGCCCCATCTATAACTTGCTTAAAAATTTCATTTTTTACCAACGCCTCTGGAGAAATAAATAATAATCTTAATTTTTTATTTTTTATTCTTTCAATTATACTTCTCTTTTCTTCTTTAGCTAAATCACTATAATAACAAGCTATTTCTGATTCAATAGATACTTTAATATTTTTTCTTGCGACTCGAACTTGGTCCATTGCAAGTGATACAGTTGGAACAACCGTAATAGTCAAGCCTTCTTTTTTTTGATATGCCATTGTCTGCGTAATTAAACTTTTTCCTCCTCCTGTCGGCAGAGAAATCAATGCCGTATATCCTTCTGGCATATTTAACGCTCCATTAACGGCCAATTTTTGACGAATAGATTTAAAATTTTTAAACCCTGTAAGTCTGTATATATTAGGTGTCACACCAAGAAAATACCTATCACTTTTCTCTGTTTCAATGTAACCATCCATGAAACCTTGTTTGATTATGTTGGTGTTAAGATAGTCTGGAAAATTAAAAGTTGCATAACAAAGTCCATCTGCATCTATACGAAGTCCATATTGATTATCTTCAATTTCTATATCTTCTGGCAATCTTACAGATGTTTGAAAAACAAGTAAATAATTTCTAAGAGATATTAATAAATCGTCTTTTGATATTCTATGCATTCTATAAAACTTTACATATTTTGACAATCTAAAGGCTGTCATATATCTATATTTTTCAATTCTGCCTCTAGGACAATTATCAGCACTAATTCCACCTAGTTCATTATTCAATATTTTTTGTATACATTCTTGAATCTGTTCCTTATTCATTTGTCTTCCTCACCATAACAAATACTGCTGATTCTAGTTCCACTTTTGTAGTTCTCAATGCATCTAAAACAGTTTCATAAACCTGCTTCTTCTCTTCAATTTTCCCTACATCAACTCCAAAAAATTTTGCTTGTGCTACTTCCGCATTCAAAGTTTGTTCAATACTTGCAGCTGCTTGTTTTAGGTTACTGCTTGCTACCATCTTTTCTTTAACTTGTTTTTTTGCAATATTCATTGTATTAGAAACAAAGTTCACCCACTTATCTTCTGGGAATACCTGTTTAAACCAATCTATGTTTGCGCATCCATATCTCTCTTTAATATGAAATGAATCAGTTTTAACAGATCTTCTTCCAAGATGAACTACCCTTCTTTGAATTACTGAAGACGGTTCCTTTGCAATTCCATCTAATAGCTTTAAAACTTTTTCTGCTGGCACATGATCATATTTCTGTGTACTTATTGCTGTAGAAATTTGATCTACTGATACATAGCTTTTATACTGACGTAATGTTGTTAATGGAATTCCTTTCTCCAACAAAAGTTGTTCGTTTGGATATAAGTTCCAATTATATACAATTCCACACCAGTCAAAATCAGATTCGGTTTCTATTGCTGCGCATGTACCCTTATATGAATTAATCGCATTATCAACAATACAATCAAACACTTCATCGCCTGGAGCAAAGAAATGCAAGTAATCATTCTCTATTGAAAGTTCACGATTAAATGTTCCAACAATTTCTCTACTTCCAGTAACATTCTTCTTTCCTTTTCGTTCCTCATATAATGCTCTAACTTTTCTAGAAAACGCATTAGATGTACGATTAACATATTCCATCCAATTAGGTGGAATAAGCATAGAATTCTCAGCTGACTTAATAGAAAATGAATTTTCATCAAATCTAACTATTCCATCTTTATTAAACTGTCCTTTTAGTCCTGCAAGATTTGCCCATCCCATCATCGTATTTGCAAAGAGTTCATTTTCGTTTGTCGTGTAATAATGTAAGAGTCTCTTAAGCTCTTGATTTAAAGTTGCATAAATGAATGCTGCTGAATCAAAATGTTGTTCTTCACGTACCTCTTTTTCCATTTTTTGTGCCGATTCGATTATTTCATTAATAGCATTTGAAATACCATATCTAAAATCACTTGTTACTGCATTAATGATACTATCGTTAATCTCATTCATAATAATTTCTAAACCACTTAAAGACTGTTTAAAAATATTCAATCCTTTATTCCAGAAATTGTACAATTCCTCTTCTAAAGTATCTTTCGCATATGTTACAACAGAGCATACATCTTTATCTGCCGGACGTCCCAATCTATCCAAACGACCTATTCTTTGCTCAATAGCATTGGCATCCCAAGGTAAATCAATATGAACTACATAATCTGCTCCTTGAAGATTTCGTCCTTCTCCACCTGTTTCATCACAAAGAAGTATCTTACATTCATCTTCATTTTGAAAGCGATAAATGCTTAATTCTAATTCTTTTTCATTCATATTCTTATTAAAGAGTGCTATTCTTTCTTCTCCAAAATAAGTTTTTAATACCTGTCCATATCTTTCAAATGTATCTGTGTAATTTGTAAAAACAACAACTTTTTCCTCATAAAGCTCTTGATCAATAAAATCAACAATACTAAGTATTCTACTTGAATAGTTGTAAGGTTCTGCTAAAACATTATCTAATTCTTCCAACATCCATTCTTCTGCTCTTAACCATTCCTTAGCATTTTCTTCGACATTAGAATCTATTATTGTTCCTTTCGTCTTTTGTCGTTGAATCTCATTATTAAATGCCCATGAAGAACTAAAAAAAGCTGTAAGCAATGGAATATAATAATTTTCAAAATCTTCTGAAGAAATTTCTTGTCCACTTATCCAATCAACAATAGCTTCGTAAGTGGTATATTCATAGATATTCTTTTCTGGATCAAGCTCATATTCAATCTCTCTAACTGTTCTATGTGGAAGTTCTTCTTCCATATATCTTCGTCTATTTCTGATAATATTTTTCTCAAGTTGATAGTTTTCACAAACATAGAGTAATGCTTCCTGTATAGCACCTTTCCCATAGTCATCACTCTCAAACTGTATTCCAGATATAATTTTTTTTAAACTATCATCCTCAATTATTTTAGAAATTCTTCCTAAACCATTTCGTATATCATCAAACAAGTCTGTACAATCTTCATCCACTAATGGATTTTCGTTATTTTCTAAGGCATCTGCAATGTTGTCAATATAATCATCAAAATCCTGTAATACAAGATACGTGCTCTTAGTTATGCTCTTTTGTTTTTCAACAAGAGTTTGAAAAGCATCCAATGAAAAACCATCATATTTATCAGGCATTATAAGTTGAAGTAGCTCCAAATACGCTTCCTTTTTCTGTTGAACCGGAGTTGCTGATAACAATAGTATGTTTTCACAACGTTTACTTAATGAATGAAAATATTTGTATAAATTTTTATTTTCAAGCAACTTATGTGCTTCATCTGCGATTACAAAATCCCATCTATTGCCGATATACATTTTAATATCTTCTTCTGCAATCAATTCCACATAATTGTCATTTACACTATTCCCTGGTTCGATTTCAAACTTAATAAGTAACTCTACTCTCCATTGTGCTATCAAAGGACGAGGTACAGCGATTAAAATTCTTTTATTTGAGTTATGAAGTAAATATACTTTTAATACTGAAGCAGCTTCAATAGTCTTGCCCATACCTACTTCATCTGCCAACATAACTCTGCATTTTTTTTCTTGTAAACATCTCATAATAGTTCTGAGCTGATGTTCTTTTAAGAATATTTTACATCCAGCCAATTCTTTAAATCCAAAAACAGAATTATCAAGTATTTTAACTGTCTTACTCACAATATTTCTCCCAAAATACCATGCAGGATTCTGAAACTCATAGCTTCTTAATTGCTCAGCTGGAGATATTCTTCCTCCGTTAAATGGTGCTTCAACTACATCTTCTCTCACCCTGATTACTTTATCTGTAAATTCTTCTTTGAGATAGTAATAATACCATTCATCTTCTTTTAGTGCTGATAAGATATTATATCTGCTATTTCCATATACAACACAAATATCACGATGTAATGTGCATCTTTTAACATATTCATAAGGCAATTCTGCCTTTTCCGGAATATTTTCATAATAACTTCTAAATCCAAAGGGATCTAAAAATGAAATCGTAGCATTTTCTGTAAAGTCATCTGCTTCTAGTATTTTTCCTACAATGAAGTTTCTTGGATTTTCAAAATCTGATATAGGACATCTTACGTACATTCCTTTTTCCAAATGCTTCACCTCCCCTAAATTTCAACTAATGATTTATAACTTTCAAGACATTTTTCTCTTACTGCACACCATTGGCACCATATATTCATATTTTTGTTATATGTTGCATTTTCTAAATTTTCTGATAAGAATCTCTTTTTCTCTGATAATGGTATATCATTAAATTTACCAGACAATACATTCTCCTGATTTTCATTATTTAAATGAAGATATATAAACTCCTCTTTTTTTCTCATCCTATCAAGGTCAATATCTGTAACCTTTGGAAATCTTTTTATTTTTCCATCCTGTAACGCCTGATGGATTATTGCACTTTTTGCATTCGACTTTATATCAGTTATTTCTGATTCATTAAAGAATCTAAAATACCTTCTTAACTTTTCCATTTCATCATCCAATGCATCAGTCATCGTTGCTTCTGTTGCAATGTCACCTTCTAATTTTTTTCGAACAATATTAGCTAATATAATTTCAAGATACTTTGTCTGTAAAAAGCGATCCTGATATTTTGTTCCGTTTTCTATTAATGTTTCTAATGCAAAACGATACTCACATATTCGTCTTCGATAAACATCCAAATCTTCGAAATTGTTTGTATTAATTCCTAAATTAAATTTCAATTGTTGTTTCTGTCGAGACGCAGTTGTGTCATGTACATTTCTTTCAGTTTTAATTCCTAACAACTTCAAGATATAATATAATTCATTTTCTTTATCATCATCATTTTTTATGTAACTTAACTTAAATCCACACCTATTAAATTCGAGTCCATATAACAGTGCATATCTTTTAAAGTGCTTATATTCTTTCCTAGATTTAACATAAACCTGATATTTCCAATCCAATGGTTCATAAGCTCTTTCAAAAAAATCAATTGTTAACGGCCACGGAAATTGATCTTCCCTTTTTACGTTCATATCAGAATCTGAAACACAGGCAAAATGATATATCTCTTCACGCTTAGAATCCGAACTTCTAAGTATATCACCATCAATTTGCTGAAAATCTCTAACTATCCAATTTGCACTATCACCCTTCTGACTTTTTTGCTTAAGATAATACGTCATTGTATCCTTTAAGCATTCAAAAGAACTTGTTGTTTCTATTTTCTCAACTTCTTCCAATCTCGCTAATAATCTTAACAATATATCCTGAAACTCCGTTTCAGTATCAGCCGTTGGAAGAACTTGTGTTTCAACAAAATCTTTTAATTTTTCATAAAAATGTTTAAAATTATTTTCTTCTTTCTCGAAATCTTCATAAAATAATTTTGTAATCGTATTAAGTGCCTCAAGTGCCTCAATCAATTTGTCTATTTCATCTAAATCAACATTATAATATGACAGTTTGTTAAGTTGTTCCGTATAATTGATTTTTCCATTGTTTAGTTTTGATATCTGTTTTTTCAGCTTTTTTAATAAATCTATGATTCCTTCTGACTCACTGTCACTTTCCAACATAGTTGCTCTGGAAAAATAATTTTTTGTTTGATTAAAAGTAGTAATTAATGTACCTACTTTTTTTTCAAACAATGCACCTGAATACAAACATTCAGCTATATCATTCATATTTTCAATTCGGATACCACCATTTTCACTATCCCACATATTGGTAACTGCAACAAAAAAATGTCCTATTGGATATGCTAGAAAATGTCTTTCTCCAAACTGTTCAGGGAAATATACCTTTAAAATATCATTCACTGAATTATTTGCAGAGTAAAACTGCTCTTTCATATATAACAGTGCTGACCCTTTTTTCTGATTGTCTTTATGAAATTCTTTTGCAGCATCCTCATATATTTTTGCCACATATGCTGAAAATTCTGTAATATTATCAAATTCTATCACTTTTATGTTATTAATATCCTTACTTTTTTGAGTAAGTGTACCATTTGCAAGTCTTCCAATCTGATCTGCTAGTACGTTTCCTTCATAACTGTGCTGCAATAATGTTGTAGGTTCAAACTCATTATTAAACTGACTCTTAATATTTAAATCAAAACAAGAATAAACATCTAACCATGTCTGGTAAATTTCACTATATTGCTGCTGATAATTAAATAATAATATAACGCGCTTATATTTAGATACTTCTTCAATCATAGATAATATAGTAGGCGTAAATTGATGTATTCCATGAATAACTACTGTATTGCAATCCACATTTTCAATAGACTTAATTTCTTTACCTCTTCTTTGATTCTTCGAAACTAATGCCTTTCTAACAGCACTATTTATTTCTATCTCAGAGAAATTTCTTTTTAACAAAAATTTACTGGCATTTTCTCCCTGTAAAATAGCTTTATATGCAGCAATCAGATAGGTTTGCTCTTCAGTTATCTTTTCAATTTTGATGTTCTCTAAAGATAGTCTCATTTCAGCCATCAAACGTATACTATCAAGCAATGCACTTTTGTTAAACCGTAATGACTGTTTTACTATTCCCCATTTTTCCAAATCAATATTAGGTTTTGCTTTATCTAATGTATTTGTTAAAATCGTATACTGTTCAATATAAGTTTTTACATCAAACCAGCTTGGATACAATGCTTCAACTAACTCTTCAACCGTAGCTAGCTGTCCATTATTTAACTCACTATATACTGTTAACAGTCCATTTACCATTGTCTGTGATACGCAAAAATGTGCGCAGTTTTTTATCGAATCCCAATATGGTTCGTTGTGTATTTCATATGGATTGCTATAAGTATATATTGATAAAGACATTTTATACCTCCATTAAATTCTGCCATGAGACTTTACATTTAGACTTTGTATCTTTCATCCATACAACATTTCTAATTGCTCTAGTTAGTGCAACATACAAAATCCTACTTTCTTCATTCACACGCTCATTTTGTTCCTGCGATACATCATAGTTGGAATTATACTTTTTATTTGGTTCATCTCCAATTCTAATTCCATACGCCAGCTTATCATTCTCGACATATACATCTAAATCAGCTTTTTTCATTGATGCAATATCCATACCCATATACGGCATAATCACGCACCCATACTCTAATCCTTTTGCCTTATGTACTGTCGTGCATACTACTCTTATGTCATCACTTTCAACAACAACATTACGTGCCAATTCTTCCTGCTTAGTTATAATATTAATATGCATGCTATTTTCAATAACATTAAGTGTTAAATAATCCACACTATATGTCTTTATAATTTTTTCTAAAACAAGCTCATAATTAGCTTTATAAAACCTTTGTTCACTGTCCACATCTGAATATTGATGCCATGGCTGACATCCTTCGTATATGCTTCTTAATAGCATGAGTATTGGTTGTATTTTTGTATCCTTAATAATTTGTTCCCACGTCTTGTTCATTACTATCTTAAAAAACTGATTAAGGACCTCTGTTAGTTTTGAAACCTGTTCCTGCACACTAATTCCATGCAGACCCTGTATATCTATTTTTACTCCGATATAATTTGAATCTATCAAATTATATAAATTTACCGGATCTCTAGGATTTAATAACGCTAATACCAATTTATATAAATCCAATGCAGGCATCAGCTGATACAAGTCTCCTCCTACTTGTGTTTCAATAAACTCACCACGTACCTTTGCTTCCTCTAAAATATTGTGTATTTGCCAATTATCTCTTACTAAAATAGCAATCATCATATCGTTAGCAGATAGCTTATGATTCTTTGAAAGATACTTAATAATATCCTTTTGCCTATCTATCTCTGCAAAAAGAAGTTCCATCCTCTGTTCATCACCATCATATTCTAACTTTGTTATTAATTCGTATGATGGAATGTAGGTATCTATACTGCTTATCAGTGAGTCTTTTCCCTTTTTGAATGGTAAATATCCTTTTGCTCCCATCTTTGAAAATATAACATCAAAATAGTCTAACAATCTCTTGTCTGTTCGGTAATTTATTGTAAGAGAATATTCTTCCCATTTTGATTTATCCGTTCTAATCAAATCAAACGCACTAATTGTGGCTCCTCTAAAGCGATATATACTTTGCTTCAAATCACCTACCACAAATAATCTTGTACTTTTAATTACTTTTTGCAGTTTTAAAAAAGAATCTATTTGTACATCATCTGTATCCTGAAATTCATCAATAAATAAATATTTATACTTTAATCCGCACTTATCTTTAAAAATACCATTTACTGCATCATTTAATAGTAACATGCTCTCTTTAAGATCTACTTTATTTTTTGAAAAAAGTTGTTTCTCATATTCTTTTTCTGCAGGTATAACAACTTCCATTATGACATCATTGAAAAATGGCCATTCTTCAAAAGTACCAAGGTTTTCTGCTTTTAATTCTTTAATTCCGTAACTTTTATTATACAACTGTTGTGAAAAATGAATTAATAACTTTCGAAATTTATGAACGGGCATCCTCAGCTGCTGTGCAAAATTGGAGTCTTCCTTCTGTTTTTTCACAATAAAGCGATTAAGATACTCTTCATATACTTGTTCTTTAGCAAATTCACTTGAAGAAATTGAAAATTCTGCACCCAGTCCGTACTCCATAGCACTGTTTTGTAAAACAATTTTAGCAAATTTATGTATAGTGGAAATTTGCATCAAATCCACCGCTTCTATTTCATGTAAAACTTTTTTGCTTTTTGTAAGAATATAACAATTCATAAAATATTGTTTTAATCTTATCTTCATGTTATCTGCTGCCTCATTTGTAAATGTCACCATTGCTATCTCATCTACAAGATTATTTACAAAACCTTTTCTACTCATGCACAGATAGGCAATACGAGACACCATGGAATATGTTTTTCCTGTTCCCGCTCCAGCCTGAACAAGAATATTTTTCTCCCCTCTTGCATGTTCCACATTAAATTGTTCAAAATTCCAGTTTGTAGAATTTGCAACATCTTCAAGTATTATTTTTTGTTGATCAGTATATTGCCCTTCAACTATAATTTCATCTTTTTCTAAATTTAAATTATGTAGGTATATCTCAAAATTAAATATTCTTAGTAAACCATTTTGATTTTCAAAGTCTGCCTGTTCCTCTTCTGACTCTGCTAGTCGTATTCCACCTTTATCTGAAACAATACCTCTTTGGCGAAATCCTAAGGTCAATTTTGTGGCAACCGTCATTAAATCAATTTCATTTTTGACAAACAAAATAACCTTTGTTCCCGCAAAATATGCACTCACTAATTCTTCTACATCTGATTCTGACAGACTTCCACTAAACACTTTTAATAATGAATATGCATCTGATACCTCTACGATATTATCATCTTTTGCCTTATAAGATGGTTCAAAGTGTTGTCTTACTATAGCCATAGTTTTTTCATCAAATGGAGTACTATTTAAAGGTTTCTTTTTAATAAACGCATTTGATATCTTTTGTCCCAGTCTACTTGCTGAATTTAAATCATCAGAAAATATTGTGAAATCTTTTGAAGACACAATATCTAATCTCACGGCTTTATATTCCTTTTCAAAAATAAACGGATAACATACCATTGATAAAACAACCGGACTTATGCCCAATTGTTCCTTAAGGAAGTTTAACCAATCAAACCTATATCCTCTTGCTTGTTTTTCTGGAGATCCATTTATTTTAGAATCTCCTTTGATAATAATTTCATCGGGGCTTTTTACATCAAATATATATTGTGCCTGCCAACCTTTTACTTCAATTACAACAATTCCGACATTTTTGATAAGCAGGGCAAAGTCAAACTCTCGATCATCAATTACCTCTCGATGATTATATATAACAATGTCATTTGGCAGCAATGAAGACAGTTTTTCCCACACCAATGCTTCACCTTTATATTCAGTTGGCTTATTATCCCTCATTAATGCCATGGCGAATGTTCCTCCTATATTTCCTCTTTTAGTATTTTAACAAACTCTTTTATGTCATTTTCAGTTGTATATTTATTGATTGATACTCTAAGAACTTTTGTAACTTTATTTTCTAATCCCAATGCTTGAATCACATAGGATGGTTCTCCTGCACTGCATGCTGATCCTGTCGAAATTGCAACTTCATCACTTATTTGTTTAATAAATCTTTCGTTATGAAAATCCGACTTATCTACCACTAAACTAACAATACCTGGTATTCTTTTTAAAGGATTAACCGTTGTATGAACACCATCTATTGTTGCAATGCCTTTAAGTAACATATCATCTAATTTTTTTATTTGTTTTTCATTCTTTTTTAGATCTCTAAGTGCTATTTCAGCTGCTTTACCAAAACCTACGATATTATGAACCGCATGTGTTCCTGCTCGGAATCCAAACTCTTGTTCTCCACCATGCATAAAAGATGTAATTGGTGCAATGCCATATGCATCGGATTTCATAAATGCAGCTCCTATCCCTTTAGGACCATATATTTTATGTGCAGAACAAGATGCGTAATCAAGCCCCATTTTCTTTACATCTATCTCTATCTTTCCAAGAGCCTGCGTTAAATCTGAATGTAAAGCTATATCTTTATTCCTACATATATCAGACACAAACTTTACATCATTTATTGTTCCTATTTCATTATTTACATAAATCATTGATATCAGTGCTGTGTTATCTTTTATGTTAGATGATATTTCTTTTATGTTAATTTCTCCATTTACATTCACACCAACAAACGATGCTTCAAATCCTCTATCAACTTTCTTTCTTTCTCCAAATAAAGATATAGTAGGATCATTGTTTGAATATATTTCTCCATTTAAGTATTTGCAAGTATTTAAAGTCGCCTTATGTTCTACAAGTGATGTAATCACATGATTTTTGCCATCGCCGTAGAATTTCCTGTAATCTAAATATCCTTTGATAATAAAATTAGTACTCTCCGTTGCACCTGCCGTAAAAATAATTTCTTCCGGCCTAGCACCTATTAATTTTGCAACTTTTTCTCGAGCATCTTCCACTGCCACCTTTGCACTAGTTGCCTTACAATAATACTTACTTGAAGGATTACCAAACTCTTCATTCAGATATGGTAGCATTGCATCTCTCACTTCTTCATCTATAGGGGATGTCGCACTATTATCCAAATAAATCATACAGTATCCCCCTCTCCCAATACTTGTAAAATATACTTGTCCATATTTCCCGCATGATTATACATATCTAATAGTAGTTGACTGCCTCTATCAATATGTGCTTTAACATACTGAGGAAAATATTCTTCATCTGGCAAATATCTTCCTTCAACCTGCTCAACAAGTACCTTAAAATAATCATCGTTGTCTCCTGTAATTGTCTGTCTGTTCAAGTCCAATCCATCTGAATCCGACTTAAAATCAGCCACTGATGTATTTTCTTTCAATGACCAAGCTATAGCATGTTTTACCAAAGTATACGGCTTATAGTTAGTTCTATTTTCTAATTCTTCAAAAATTTCTTGCGTCTTTTTTGATGTTTTTAATCTAAAAATCATTTGCTACACCTCAAAAAAGTAATTATTTTCAATAGTTGTCCTATTTTCATTTTCATCATTTATCAGTAGATACTCTTTTGATACGTATGGTTTTACTATCTTATAGTATTCCTCATTAATTTCTTCATCCGTAGAAAGAATAATTACCTGATCACTAATGTTAGGGAAAAATTTTTCTGATATTTCTCTTCTGTGATTAGCATCAATCCTTGCGTATGGAGTATCAATAATAAACGGAATATTTTGTCCTGAAATTTCTATAATTGCCCAATATAATGCAAGAATAAAAATTTGACGTTCTCCCTTTGATAATCTACTCAATTCTATTTTTTTATACAAATGAATAGGCTCTTTTCCTAATTCACTTTCAGAAATATCTTTAAGTATATCAAGTGACGATACATTTGTTTTTGTAAGTAACTCTTTTTCTCCTTTTACTCCGATTAGTTTTCTAAATTCTGAATCACCAAGATTCTTATATAAAGTTAATAAATCTTTACTAGTATAAAGTTCATCTTGATACAAATTGAACTCAAAATTCTTTCCTACTTCTATGTGAGTAATTAAATTATTTTTTCTATAAATCGTCTTTAGTTTTTGAACAACTACTTTTTCCAATTGTTTCCTTATCTTAACAGTTTTATTTTCTAAAAACTGTTCCATCATAGAAGAAATACCAGAGCTTAATTCATATACATGTTTATTCTGTGCATTTTCTTTAAGTTTCTGAAATGCTTTATCTCTAATCTGCTCCTTTGCTTGTAAGTCCCTATCAATATCTTCTAATGTATGTTTTACTTCATACAGTTGTCTCGTTAAATCTTCTTTACTCTTTAGAAGTTCATTTTCCTTCTGTGCGAAAATATTTGCATCCTCTTCACTCATCGAATTCTTAAGTATGCGATTTATTTCTGCTGTTCTATCTGAAGCTTTTTTTCTTTGCTTAACAGTTTCAATCATTGTTACCGCATCAAAATCATCAACTGATGATATGACACCATTTACACGACCTATTCCTTCTTTTGATAAATCAAACATCATTTCCATATCATCATGAAAACCTTTTGGTCTAAACGTATCCAGAAGATGCTCCATAAGCTTATCTAGCTTATCTTGAGTTATATCTTCTTTTAACAAGTTTTCTATATCTTTTCTCTTCAGCTTGTTCTGTACATAATAGAAAATTTCACCTTTTTCCTCAAAATCAAGTTGTTTGCTTATAGGTTCAGTAAAATCTTTTAAAATATAAAAAGGCATTAACCCCTCCACAAACATTTTAATATTTGCTAAAGTTTCCGTCTTAACCTTTTCAGATTGATTAAATTCATCCTCTAACTTTTTCTTTTCCTTTCTTGATATACCACCTGCATTTTTAAATGCTGTGAACAAATCCTCAAGCTGAACTCCTACATTTTCTATTTTTTTCTCTATTTCGTGCACTGCTTGTTCAAGTTGTGTTTTTTCAGTTTCTACCAATTCAATTTCATTCTTTATGTTTTCATATATTTCATATGTATTGTCATCTTCTTCAGAATTAGCCTTTGTTACATAATTTCGCGTATATTTTCTTATAATTTCAAACACATCCATACCACATAATGTAAACACTGCATTTCTTACGTATGTATTGTAAGCACTAGTGGAAAAGATATTACCAACTTCTTCTCCATCGAATAAGAAAAATTCAAACAGATCTGGTGGAATTATACTTTGTAAATAATTTTCAAAATATGATAACTCTTTCTCTTCAAGTTTCTTTCCATCCTTTTCAACTGAATATTTTTCAGTTAATTTCTGATTTACATATTTCCATTTTCTGGTAATTACATATGTTCTTATTTCTCTTTCAATTTTAAGTTGTAAAGTGATTTGCACTCCTGACTCAACAACCTTTTGTTGAAATGCCTTAGAATTAATTAGATCTTTAATCTTTGATATATAGTGAGAATTTACCCCGACATATCCATATGCCAACGGACCGTATAATGCCACCTTTATAGCTGTAAAAAGTGAAGTTTTGCCCGCACCGTTTTTTCCACCTATAAGCACTATATTTTTTTTCTTATCTTTTATTTCAAAATCAAACTCATTAATATCTTCATAGGAGCTGAAATTATATAGCGTTACTTTATTGATTCTCATTTTCAATCTCCTCAATTATTTCTCTATGTAACCATTGCTGGTTTAATAATTTATCCATTCCATTTCTTAGTATTCGTTGGTTTGAATAATTTTTGTTTTTATACACTGATAAAAGCATATTGCGAACCAGTTCTTCTGGAACATCATTTTGTTTTGCTAAATTGTCCAATTCAGTTACAGTCTCACTATCAATCAACGGTTCCTTGTAATCATACCATGGTAACTTTTCACCAGTTATCTCTTTATATAATTCAACCAGAACTCTACGAGACAAATCAAGTTCCTGATCCCATATTTCATCAATTGCCTTCAACTCATCCAAGGTGATTAATTCATATTCCATAATCTTTTGTGTTTCCAATAACTTCCTTAAAATAAGTTTTCTAGCTTTCCAGTTAAATGGTCCAAAGCCCATATTTCCTTGTTTATCACGATAAACAGTTCCATTTCTTCGCTTTTTTTCACGGTACTCTTCTTTATCTCTAATACTCATTAACCAAGTTCTAAATTCAGCAAGAGGTATCAATTCTCTATGTCCACTTCTTATAAAACCATTTAAAGATTTATCTTCCTTTACAACTGTACATACCCAACATCCAAAGCGTGAGTTTCCACAACTTTGTGTTTGTCCACCTGCACTAATTCCTGCAAAAGGACATTCTCCACTGTCTGCATCAGCATAAAGTGAAACTAATTCACTATTATTCGATCCCCATGGTGTTTTTCCACCATCGCATCTAAGTAGTACATCCCATACATCATCAGTTGTCAATTCAACTATCGGATTATATACATACGCATCTTGAATTGTTTCATGACGATTCAAAAGTCTATTAGCAAGTTCCCTGCCTTCAATTCTTCTCTTTCTAGCAATACTTTCTGCTTTTCTTACTCCAAGAAGTACTACAACCTCTTTGCCTTCTTCTTTTATAATCTTTTGAATATATTCACCACTTGGATTTATTTTTAATCTATCTGTGCACCATCTAAATGTTCCATTCATTCTTGGCGTAGGAAATCCTCTTCCTATAACATTTGCCCAAAAAGAATTATTAGGTGGCGGAGTAACCATTGCTGATTTAATAGGAATTCCATCTCTCTGTGCTGCATCTCCTAATAACTCATTCATCTTATTCAAATAAATTTTAATTAATGGATTCTCAATAAGTGTATCTGACGACACAATGTAAACATTTTTATGTCTTTTCTCTGGAGGTAATCCCAAAAGCATTTTATATACAAGTTCTACAACAGTTGTAGAATCTTTTCCTCCACTATATCCTATAACCCATGGTCTATCATCAGACTCATATACATATCTAATTTCTTGAATCAGATCTTCAAGCGTATTTTCATTAAAATAACTATTTATCATCCTTATCACCTCTTTGTTGTGCCACTTCATTTAATAGTCGTAAACTTAGTTCTTTACTAGAATCATCCATCATTTCTACGACATTTAATATCTGCTGTTCATAGCTGTTTTCCTCAGCGATAAGTGTTTTCCTACCAATAAGTTCATCTAAAGAAATTTTGTACAAATCAGCTACACGACGCAAAAACTCTATATCTGGTGCTGAGGCATTTCTTTCTACATTACTAATTACTTGTTGTGAACAATTAAGTGCACCAGCTAATTGCTTTTGTGTATATCCATTTTTCTTTCTTAACATAGATAACCTTCTTCCAATTTCCATAGAAATGCCCACCTTTCCAATGTTTAATTTTACTATAAATCTCCTCCTTTAACAATGAATTTTTGTATTGCGCTCCTTGACTAACAGAATATTTGTATTATAATAATTATACAAACATTCTGTTAGTCAAGGAGGAATAAAACAATGTTTATTTGTAAAAAATGTGGTGACAATTTGAGAGAAAATATGCGTTACAAGAATGATTCACGCTATTGTCAAAGATGCGGAAAAGAACGGTCAGACTTTCTTGCTTCTCGACGTGACACGTTAACTTCTCTCCGCTCCATGCCCTTGGAAGCTAAAATAATCCAAACAAAATATTTAATTCGCGAAGCCATAACTACATTTGGGGAAAATTATTGCTATATTTCTTATTCTGGAGGTAAAGATTCAACCGTATTGTCACATATAACCAAGCAAATTTATCCTAACATATTACATATTTTTGCAAACACTACTAATGAATACCCCGAAACACTTAGACACATTAAATGGGAAATACAAGAAAATAATACAAATATTATTACTGTTTTCCCTATTGACTCAAAAGGTAAAATGTGGAATTTCAAAAGAGTTGTAGAATACTACGGTTTTCCTATGTTTTCTAAACGAGTTTCCAATGCTATACGTACATATCAACACGCACAAACTCAACGTACAAAACAAAACTCAATCGATTATATCAACCGTAATTTTAAAAAATATAAAGACTTCATAGAATTACCTATTTCTGACAAATGCTGTGATAAGCTAAAAAAAGAGCCTCTACGCCGAAAAGCAAAACAATTAGGAATGAAATGCGTAATTTTAGGTACTTTAGCCTCCGAAAGTTATCAAAGGGAAAAAGCTTGGTTAGAATATGGTTGCAATGTTTTTAACACGTTTAAAGATAATCAATGTAAGCCTCTATCTTTTTGGACAGATACCGATATAAACGAATATATACAAAAATATGATGTAAAAATTTCAGATTTATATAATAAGGGCTATACTCGAAATGGTTGTATGTATTGTGGATTCGGAGTTCAATTGGAGCCACCTGAAAGAAATAGATATAAAAAGCTAAAAAAGACTCATCCATTACAATATGATTATTTCTTAACTAACTTTGGTGACTTAATGTGTCAATTCAATATTTCCATCTAATCTTAAATTAATATTTTTCACTTTTATAATATATAAAATTGATAAGTTGGAGTCGCATATTGCGATTCCAACTTATCAATAATCCAACAATTTTTCTATTATTTAATAAATTTAGTCTAATCACATCTTTATATCCTACTATATTTTCCAATGATGCTTACTCCGGCCTGCATATCATCACCAGTCCTCCATTATGATAATCTCCCAAGCATACTCCGTGTGCCTCATCCACTGCCTCAACCATTTTTCCATTTCCTACATAAATTCCAACATGGCTGATGTTCCTATATCTTCCATTGGTTGTGTAGCTGTAAAATATCAAATCTCCTGGCTGTATATTTTCTTCCTTTACAGTTTTATCCTTTAGTCCCTGTGCCTCCGCAGCTGCAGTGGTTGAGCCACCAAATGCTATGTCAATGCTAGTTGATTTCCACGCGTAATACGCCAGTGAACTACAGTCAAATGCCTTTCCACTGTTTCTAAGATTCTGACTGTATGGATATCCAACTTTTGACAATACAAATGATGCCACTGCCTTTTGTGTTGGATTTGTTATTTTATCTGTTATGCTTGTTATTTCCTGTTGGGTAAGACTTCCCTGCAAACCGCTTATCTGACTTCCACCTATCTGACCACCTGACGGATTACTTGTTATGCAGGCACTCATTAGCTGATTAAGTGTTGCCTGCCTTTCCTCATCAAACTGATACTCCACTGACATTTCTGTGTAGTTTTTTAGGGTAATCCGCACTTCAAGGTACTTTTTCTTCTTTTTGCCCTTTTTCTCTGTTACATTTTCTGTTGTGTACTTGCACATGTCATCAAACACTGCCTTGAGATTCTGCTTGTTTGTGTCATTCATTTTTGTTGCCGTGTTTTCGTAACCATATTTCACCATATACACACACATGATGTCATAATAGTTTGAAGGCTCGCTATTCATTCCCTCATAGTCCACATACACCTTTCTGCCCTCATCTGCATCCTTGTGTTCCTCCACCAATATCTGTATTTCCTCATTAAATTCAGATACATACTGCGTTGTCACTGTCTGTATTGTGTCTCCGCTTTCAAGGGGCGGTAGAAATATCGCAAACGGTGAATTATAAAGAACTGCAATAATTGCAAATACAATTCCTGTTGCAACCATTACCACTATGAGAATTGGAACAACCAATGGTGCAAGCAGTGATGTCATTTGCTTAATCATGTATGCCACCTTGTTTTTTATCAGGCTTCCTGCAAGTTTAAAAATACTGTCATTTTGTTCATCACTAGGCTTTAGCTTGTCCATGAAATATTTCATCATTCTGCTTTTTTGCTCTGCCCTGTAAAATGTGTTTTCAATCTTCATTCCCACTGCTTCACCTGCAGCCATTCCGATTAGGGTGCCTTCAGGACCTGCCACTGAACCGGCAACTGTAGTACCAGTTTTTACTGCAAGTTTTGTGCTTTCCTTTGCCACTTTCTTGGCTGTTTCCTTTGTCACTTTTTTAGATGTCTTCTTTGCAATGTTTTTTGACACATTCTTGGCAGTCATTTTTGCTGACTTTTTAGCAAGCTCTTTACCTTTGGTCGATGCTTTCTTTCTTATTCTCTTGCCTGCCACTTCCTTTTGTAGCTTTGACGTGCTCACCTTTTTCGTAATTCGATTGCCTTCACTTATTGCATCCTTTACAGGTTTTATTGCAATGCCTGTTGCCTCAAATGCTCCATCAATGTTTTCACCGTCCTCAACATTTTCAGTAATTGCCGATTTAGCTAACCTTCCTGCTGAGCTTGCATTTCTTTTGGCTCTGGTTGTCATTGATTTATTATCAATTTTTGTTTCATTCTTTTTATGAATCTTTCCATTCTTTTTCTTGTGTATTTCTGTCTTAACTTCTTGTTCCTTGTTTATTTTCATATTGTCCTCCTTGATTTTTGGTAAAAAAATAACGCCAGGATAGCTTCATGCTAACTTGGCGTTTATATACTATTATATTATTTATAAATTCTAATCTTTATCTTTTCAGAAAAATAATTTTTTATTACATCTCATTCCGTTATTTCACTTTAATGAAAAAGACTCACGAAACACTCTTAAGCATAATATCATATAATATGATATTATGATATTATGACCTATAGACTATTATCATTATATATACTTTTTAATTCTTGTTTTTAGTTCTTTTTCATATTGAGCATATGAAGTAATCACTCCATTATCTAATGTTGGATTCGAATACGTATAATCATACCATCTTTCTGGGTTATCAACTTGTAATAACAGTTCTGGAAGCAAACTTGTATTTTGCAATACCATACATTCAATAAATCTAAGTGGCAAAACTTTAATATGAGAACAGATATAATTCTTCTCCTCTTCCGATAAATTGTACTTTTCTTGTAGGATAGTATACGCTTTATCATATACTTTTTTTCTTGATACAACTGCATCTTCTAAAACAACCACAATACCAAATATATTATCCTTTAAATAAGTTTTATTAAGTTGAAATAGACCTTGCAAATAATTTTTAATCTGATTATAAATTTGTACTACATCTTTTGCATAAATCTCAATATCCTTCTCAATTTCAGCTGTATCAAATTTTCTCAGTTTTAGACTTGGCGTAATTGACTTAGTATCATAGAAAATTACTTTATCATCTTCAGCCGAAATCACATCAGAAGATAAGATTCTGTTTTTACCCTTATAGTATGTAAATTCCGAAGTTATCCAAGTAACTGTAGATAATTGCGATACAATTTCATAAACATAGCTTTCTATTACTTCTTTGCCTATTGCTCTACGAATCTTATCATCTTTTAAAGTTATGCGATTAAACATGGATTCGGTTACTGCGTTTATAACCAAATATGGTGATGGTATATATATATATCCTTTATCTAAAACAAAAGGATATATATACTGAATTTTAAGTCCATAATACTGCTCTATTACATTATCTTTATAGAACGAGAACAGTTTTTTCTTATAGTCTTCTTTTTCAATTGAAAGTACACTCAACACCTCTTTATCAGAAAGAATTTTTGTTCGAATACTTTTTAGCTGCAATATAGGAATAATGTCTTGTAATTCTTTACTAAATCCTACAAATATCAGAAAAGCAAATTCATCTAACTGCTCATAATTGACCCCTATTTTATCAAAAAATATCTTTCTCATATTCAAATTTTCATTTTGAAAAGTAAAGAAGTAATGATATCTATACAATTTTTGTAAAAAAATTCCCTGAACTGGAAACTGTTGTAATGCTGAAATCATCATAAACACTTCTGGATACTGACCACTATTTTCAGCTTTTGTTAATCCATTATGCCAGTAATTTCTTATCAGTGTAATAATGTCTGAAAAAGTTTCATCATCAAGTTTAACTGTTGCATTTTCATTATCATAAACTATAGAATAAGCAGCAAAAGCTTCTATTTCCCAAGGCATAATATTTTCGCAATAAGCTCTAGTCATATCAACCATTGAGCTAGTCATAATTCTGCTTGAGTACTTTTGACAGATAGACAACTTACTTTCAAGTGTGAAGTTCTCAAGCCTCTTTAGGAAATCTAGGTTGCTATGCGTTAAATTTTCTTCCAAACAATCTTCTCCTCTCTATATAATTATATTTATTTACATATAGCAAAAACTTCAAATATAATCAATAATACTTAATACCAATAACCACACCATCTTCAATGTGACCCCAATATGTTCTTACAAAAAAGAAATATTTATTACTTTCTTTCTTGCTTCCAAATGTGCAATATGTTTTATTATTTTACCATTCAATTCTTTTAATTGTCTGTCCATATCTCCAAACAAATTTATCAATTCATTATTTGTTACATTACTTACATCTAATTCTATAATTTTTTCTCTTAGTTCTTCATTGTTTCTAGAACAATTTGTAGTATCATATTCAAACTTTTTTTTCACATATTTATATGGATTAAATGGTAATGATTGATTAAATCTTCCTTGACTTATTGTGACATTTATATTATTTCCTAAACATAATGTGTTATAAATATGATCATAAAATGTGTCATTATCAAAATCACACTGCCTCCCAAAAACCATCTTTCTATGCATTCGCATGTATTCCAATATATCTTTATTCAATGAATCAAGCCAATCAATTAAACATTCTGTTCGATATAATGTCATTGATTTTATTGTTGAAATCAAACTAATAACTATTCCTGTTATTAGTCCTGCAAAAATGTTTGCAAACACAGATGATAAAAATGGATTGCTTTTCATACATACCATTGAAATCATACACGATATTATTGAAAGAACTAAGATTATTCCTAGTATCCAAAAATGTGGTAAACTAACATATAACTTAAAACTTTTCCAGATTTGTTTTAATTTATACCTCATAACACCTTCCTTTCTTAACGCGTAAAGAATTTTCTTGTTAAAGTCTAATTTTTCTACTCCAAAACCAAGCAAAACTTACTTATATTTTACCACACCACCCTCTCCCCAGCAATTGCATTTCTATTCTCCTTTATTTTCCATCTTCTCATACAGATTTGTATTATATAACCTGTACAACTCGCTGTCCTTGTCAATCACGTTGTCAAACGGCACCATTCTGCTTCCACATTTTATCAGTCCGCATCCTGATGGTGAGTCTATCACATAGTTAAGCTGCTCCTCTGATATTTCCAGTGCCTCTACTATCTTTTCTATGTCCTTGCTTGACTGATTTAAAAGAAGTATGAATGCTGAGT
>ERZ857955.121-NODE-121-length-112955-cov-12.801027_pt1 | contig 112955 bp, 92 predicted proteins | sample MGYA00519956_ERZ857955 | MGnify/ENA primary metagenome ERZ857955 (study PRJEB31778, sample SAMEA3449378) | human gut metagenome | biome: human gut; feature: human-associated habitat; material: faeces | place: United Kingdom | collected 2010/2012 ...
CATACAGACCTTGGAGAGGGTCTATAAATACTACTACTTTATAATACGAGAGAGGGAAGTAAAAACGCTATGAAACAAAAAGAAAAATATTTTTTCGATAAAAATGAGGTCATCGGAAATAAAAAAAGAGCTATAAAAACCCTTAATGAGCTGCTTGAAGCACACATTAAAAAAGCACCTGAAGACAGCACAACAGAAAACGATTCCCATCTCAAAAAAGTAAATCTGCTTTCGTATTGGATCAATACATATTGTAGATTTATTAAAAAAGAAAAAACATTTGATGCTTCAAAAAATAAAGTATACAAAAGAGGTGAAATTATTCAAGTTGACCTAGGCTTTCGTATTGGTCATGAAGAAGGCGGATTGCATTATGCGGTTGTTTTAAATAAAAAAGACTCCCCTTATTCCGATATATTAACCGTACTTCCTCTTTCATCTAAAAAAGAATATACCACACCTAATAAATTCACTATTGATTTGGGAAACGAAATATATGATAAGCTCCATCAAAAGTATATGCAAAAATTCAATAATTCAATTCAAGATGTGAAAGTATCGCCAAATCCGGTGTATGCCGGAGAGAAAATAACGATAGCTTTTACAGTAGATACAACGGAAGCCGATAAGGTGCAAAAAGAAATTGATTTAATGAAAACTGGAAGCATTGGCTTAGTTTCTCAAATCACAACAATTAGCAAAATACGAATAACAAAACCTTTGCATTATTCCGATGCTTTTGCAGGTATAAAATTAAGCGATGAAAGTTTAAATATAATAGATAAAAAAATCTGCGAATTATATATTGGTAAATAATTATAGTATAAAGTATTGACTTTTGGGGCATACCAACATATAATGTTATAGAACAAAACACCTTAGCGTGTATAACATTAGGACAATGCAGTTTACCTGCACAACTTAGACCCCGTAGTAATACGGGGTCTTTTACGTTATACGAAATATACCCGACACTCCCAAAGTCGCCGGAGCATATACGAAGGAAAATGTATTTACCAGGGTAGCCGGAGGACGAGCTTCCACCCATTCCGAGAATCCTGTGGAGGGGGGGTGGTAATTATGAGTACATATGAAGAACTCAGTTTGATCATAAGCATTGCGCTTTTGGTTGTAGCCATTCTGAATTATACGCATAAAAAATAGCCGTCCTGCCCTGACAAAGCTGACGACTATTTCTTATAGTTTTTTAAGTTGCACCGGAGCGGGTGAGGTGCAGTCACCTTCCGGCTATCCTGTTAAGTACATTATAGCAAATGTACCATAAATGTCAACTATCTAGATTTTCCAAATAGTTAGAAAGAGGGTGTGATAAATGGATGATTTTGAAAACAAATTAACTGAATTACATGATCGTGTTCTTAGTAAGGCTCTTACCGAGGATGAACAGAACAGCTATACCGAATCTTTATTTGAATCCATTAAACATATCAATGAATATGGAGAGGAGTTTTGGTACGCAAGAGAACTTCAGCGTGCTCTAGAATATACTGAGTGGCGCAACTTTTCTAGAGTTATTGATAGAGCTGTAACCGCTTGTGAAAATAGCGGAAATGATGTCTTTCATCATTTTGTTGAAGTCAACAAAACGATAGATATGCCTAAATCTGCAACAAAAGAAATTACAGATTACGCACTCTCCCGCTATGCATGTTATTTAATTGTACAGAATGGCGATTCCCGGAAAAAGGTGATTGCTCTCGGTCAGACATACTTCGCCGTAAAGACAAGACAACAAGAATTAATAGATAATTTTAACGAATTAAATGAAGACCAAAAGAGATTAGCTATCAGACGTGAAATGGCAGAGCATAATAAATTATTAGTAGAAGCCGCAAAAAATGCAGGAGTTGAAACAAACCTTGATTACGCTATCTTTCAAAATTATGGGTATCGTGGTTTATACGGTGGTATGGATGCAAAGGCTATCCATCACCATAAGGGATTGAAACCATCTCAAAAAATCCTTGACCATATGGGATATGAAGAACTTGCCGCTAATTTATTTCGCGCCACACAAACAGAGGCTAAAATTAAACGTGATAATATACAAGGGAAAGAAAATGCCAACCAGACGCACTATAACGTCGGTAAAGAAGTTCGTGATACTATTTCACGATTAGGGGGAACGATGCCAGAGGATCTCCCCACCCCAACTAAAAGCATTAAGCAGATCGAACGCGAGCAAAAGAAACTGGAAGATAGATAGAAAAACCGCCCCTGCGTCAACAGGAGCGGTCAACACGCCCTCTCCGCACAGCAGAGATAGGACGGCTTAACTATAACATCTCCGGAGATGCTACAGCATTCCAACCAAAAAATATTGTATCATCTTCGGTCAGCTATCGCAATCAGAACATCTGTTTTTGATAGCTGTTATTTTTATACCTTTTTACATATAATTACATAGGAGTGTGATGCAATGTCTTATTTTATTTATGCTCGTAAATCAAGGAAGGATGCTGATCTCGAAGCGTTGGGAATCGATGTGCTCGAGCGCCATATCACCACTTTGCTGGAGCTTGCCAAAACGCTGTTGCTTCCGATCGGGGCAATTTATCGCGAAGTCGTCTCCGGCGACAGTATTGATTCCCGCCCGGTGATGTCTCAAGTGATGGCCGAAGTAGAGTCTTGTATGTGGGACGGATGTCTTGTTATGGACGTTGACCGCCTCGCCCGCGGAGATACGATCGATCAAGGGCGGGTACAGCGTGCATTTTTCTACTCAAACACAAAGATCGTTACTCCTAACAAGACGTATGATCCGGCAAACGAGTACGATAACGAATACTTTGAATTTAGTCTGTTTATGAGTCGCAGAGAATACGCAACAATTAAGCGCAGGATGCAGCGTGGCAGAGAACGAAGCAGCTCTGACGGATATTATGTCGGAAATATACCGCCCTACGGATGGCGTCGCGTTATCGCTCCTGATGGTAAGCACTTCTCTCTTGCTCCCGATCCAACCGAATCCCCCGTGCTCGATCTGATGTATGATCTATGCGGCAATAAACAATACGGTTATCAAAAAGCATGTACTCATATGGCCGAAATGGGAATTTTATCAAGAAGCGGACGCCCGTTTACGCCGTCCACGCTAAAAGGAATTATATCTAATCCGGCAAATATCGGAAAAGTTCGCTGGGGACATCGGAAAACGGTTCGTACGGTCAAAGATGGGAAAATTTCTCGTTCTCGCCCGCACTCGTCAGATTATATTCTTGCCGATGCAGTTTGGCCGCCCCGGATCAGCGCGGACCTTTTCCAGCGTGCCAACCAGCCAAAAGGGAGCTGCTCCGCTCCGGTGCGTGATGACAGACCGATTCAGAATATTTTTGCCGGTCTTGTCCGGTGTTCCCAGTGTGGCCGGCTGATGGTTCGTAAAAAAGCGCATACTAAAACGCCTTATGACATTCTGATTTGTCAATATACTGAATGCCCTACAGTCGGTATCCGAATTGATGAGTTAGAGCTCGCCTTGTTGGAATGGCTGCGGAATTACATAGATAAATACGAGCTCACTGACGCGTTGCCCGAAGACGTGGAGAACGTCGCTGCAAAAGAAGCGATTGTTAAGAATTTTGAAAAAGAACATGAAACACTTTTAAAGCAACGTGAATCCCTTTTTGATTTTCTCGAGCAGGGTATCTATACGAAGGAAATTTTTATCGAGCGGTCAAACGCTCTTGAGCGACGCGTAAAAGAATGTATGGAGCACATTATCTCCGCGCAGAACGACCTTCACGCCACACTCGCACTACAGGCAAACCGTAAAAATTTCGTTCCGCGCTGTAAGAATTTGCTCGGCGAATGGGGTAGACTTACAATTCCCGAAAAGAACAGCGCTTTAAAGGTTTTAATTGAAAAAATCATGTTCACAAAGACAAAACGAAACAAAAAGGGGCAGGATCGTTCTGATTTTGAAATTGATGTGTTTCCAAAAGTGCCGAAATAGCGGCGTTTTTCATTCGTTGCATCTTCTACGAGCGAAAGAACTCGCTCACATGGAAATGGTATGCGCCATCGTTTATCAGCTCACCAAGGACCTTTCTCCGGAGGAAATCGAACGCTCCGGATTTGCTCCTTATTATGTAGATCACACACTTGCCCTCTGGCCACAGGCAGCAAGCGGCGCCCCATGGACAGCAACTTATTTCCAATCAAAAGGAGATCCCATCACCGATCTTCATGAAGATCTTGCGGCAGAGCAGAAAGCGTGTACAACGTACGATAATATTCTTCGTCTCGTAAAAGATCCTGAAGTATGCGATCCGATCCGTTTCTTAAGACAACGTGAAATCGTCCACTACCAACGTTTCGGTGAAAGTTTACGCATTGTACAGGAAAAACTCGACAGCAAAAACTTCTATGCTGTCAATCCCGAGTTTGATAAATAATCACTGCAACACAAACTTCCCCTCCCGTTTCAGAGTTTTCTCTCTCCGGGAGGGGAAATAATTTTTCATTTATATATTTTCAGAAAAAGGATTTCTCTTTCACACTTACTGCAGCGTCACTTCTATAGTCTGCTCTTTATACTCTCCGTTTGTCTGAGGAATCTGGATTTTTAACGTCACAGTTGTACCTTTCTCATAGTATTGCAGCTGCTCCTGAAGAGCCTCCATGCTGTCTACTGTTATGTCATCAATAGCTGTGATAATGCACCCTTTTGTCATTCCTGCTTTTTCTGCACCGCCGCCTTTTGCAATTTCTGTTACATATACTCCTGCCGGCATCTCAATCTGCTGTGAAAAGGCATCCGAAACACTGATTCCGGTTATGCCGATAAGGCCTCTTTTATCTTCCGCAACTTTTGTTTTTGTTTCTCTGTTCATAAGGTTTTCAATCAAATCACCGACATCACTGATCGGAATTGCATATCCGATTCCTTCCACACTGTCACCTACAAGTTTTGAAGAGTTAATGCCGATCACTTCCCCATTTACATTGACAAGAGCGCCTCCGCTGTTTCCTTCGTTGATCGCCGCATCCGTCTGGATCAATTTCACACCGCTTTCCTGTGTATCTCCAGTCTCTTCATTTGTCATAGAAACAGAACGGTTCAATGCACTGATAACGCCTGTTGTCACAGACTGTCCGTATCCAAGTGCATTTCCGATGGCGATCGCAGGTTCGCCGACTTTCAGGCTCGTGGAATCACCCAGAGTGGCAACTGAGATTGCATCCAGTGTATCATCCGAAATATTCTCAATAGGCACTGCAATAACTGCAACATCATACTGGGCATCTGTACCCTTAATGTTTGCTTCTACAGTTGATTCATCCGTAAAGGCAACTGTAAGAGTATCGCTTCCCGCAACAACATGATTGTTCGTCACGATCAATAACTCTGTGTCTGTTTTTCCGATAATAATTCCGGTACCTGCGCCTTTTGACTGCTGTTCATAAGTTCCGCCGAAAAAGCTGCGGACTTCTTCTACCGACATACTTGTGATAGAAACGATAGACGGCATCACCTGATCCACAACTTCAGATACATCAGATGTCACTACGCTGGATGATTTTGAAAGAGGAGTCCCTTTACTTACCTTATCAGAAGATGCGGTTGTAGATTTTGAAGAGTCAAGCAACCCAAACACCCGGTTTCCAACCACCGTTGTTGTAAGGAAAATCCCACTTGAAACAACACCGAATAAAATAGCAAAACCTACGACTGCAACCGTCCGCATCAAATTCTTATGCGGCTTTTTTTCCTTTTTCAAATGATCGCCGCCCGGCTGCCACTGTGGGGTATTTCCCTTTTGTTCTCCGTTTTGGCTGCCTTCGCTCTGAGAATTCATTCTCTGCCGATCTTCGTTATTTGAATTTTCATTTGGATTATAATAATTATATTGATTGTCCATAACACTACCCGCTTTCTTTCTTTTTTTCTATGGTCTTATCATAGCGGATTAATGTGATGAATTTGTGTTTATTCATTTAACAAATATTGAATTGAAAACACAAAAAAAGACCGGACTTAGAAAATGATTGAAAATTTCATCTTTTCTATCCGGTCTTTCATTTTATAAATCTACAAAATCAATATCAAAGCCATCTTTTTTTGAAGATGTTCTATTGCTTCTGCCTACTGCCTGTTTTTCCTCAGGCTCATCAAACGCTTCATCGTCGTATTCATTCTCATAATCGTCATCATATCCGACTTCAAAATCATCGTCAAACCCATATTCGTCCGACTCGTCGTCCAGATAACCTTCTTCCTCATAGTCATCGTCGTACTCGTCGTCATATTCATCTTCATACTCGTCGGCATATTCATCTTCATATTCATCCGAATACTCAGCATACTCTTCTGACTCATCCGATTCATCATCAAAGTCATCATCGTAATCATCTTTTGCTTTTCCTTTTTTAGCGGACTTTGCACTCAACTTTTTCTCTTCTTCCTCGAATGGAATGTCGTACTCATCATACAGATCATCTAATTCCTGATTTCGATGGACAAGTTTTACCGCAAATACGATTGCCAAAATCAAGAGAAGCAAAAACAATGCTGCCGCCGCTACAAGAACAACCATTGTATTTTCCGCTACAAATTCGCCCAGCTTCGCAACTATGCCGCTCTCACTGTCTTTCTTTTCCGTCTCCTCTTTCGGAGCCTCAAAATACTGATATGTTCCGTCTTCTGTATCGTACTGATAGAAAGATTTTTCACCTGTCCTTGTATTCAATGCATAAATAACATAATATCTGGAATTGGACGGATCAGACCATGCCGGGAAGTTTTCTTCCTGAACTGTCATGTCCACTTCCTGATAACTGCTCGGAAGTTTTGCCGACTTCGGTGCATCAACAACGATCAAAGATGTTGTATCCGATATTGCAATTTGTGCGAAAGGAGCAAATGTTGCATCCTCTGTATTAAACAGGAAAAATTTTCCTTTTCCTGCGTCATCCATTAAAAATCCAAGATAAACTCCCGCGTCATTTGCTACAAATTTTCTCTCTTCTCCGTTAAATGTCATCTTTGTCTCAGAATAACCTTCCGGAATATCTGTTGTCGTAAACGCCTCCGAAAAATGATAATCATTTCCGTCTACAGTCACAACAATATCTGTACTTTCACCTGCCGGTGAATTAGGAGCCGATGTCGGTTCTACACTTGTTGTTCCATCGTCTGCCGCTGCAATCGAAATTGCGGAAGATCCATTGTTCAAATTTAATGTATCTCCGGAAGAAATCGTAGCTGAGCTGCTGCTTACAGAAATCTGCGTATTCGCAACCGTAAGAGCTCTGAAAACTACCGCCGTTCTCAGCTCTGTTCCGCCGCCTGTACCTTTATAAGTCAGCGTACCCGCACCGTCTGCCGTAAATCCATCGCCGCTGACAAATTCAAGCGCCTTCGGATCATAACTCATTGTAACATCCACACTTCCGATCGTACCGCCTGAACTTTGAACAACAAAATCAACGCTCACATTCTCTCCGACTTTCGTTGACGGATCAGAAAACATCAATACGCCATCCGCCGCAAATACCACCGTACTCAACACCGGAATCATCAAACATACCGCAATAATAATGCTTGCAAATTTCTTTAATACTTTCATATACTTAACCTCTTTCTGTTTTTTATCTTCCCCTGTTCCGGTTGGATATTATTGAACTGTACCTTCCGGAGGTGCTTCGGTCTGTCCGCCGCCGCTGTCTGTTCCGCCATCCGGCACAACCGGAGGTTCTACAGTTGTACCGCCTGTATTATCCCCGGTACTGCCATCTCCTCCGACGCCGCCTGTTTCTCCCGAATTTCCGGTATTACCACTGTTTCCGCTCATGCTTCCGTCATCATAATTTCCGCCGGTGTTTCCGCCTTCGTAGTTACCGCTGTTATCGGTATATCCACTGTCATTATAAGATTCACCGCTATCATATGACGACTGCGATCCTGTTCCCGAAGACTTCTTTGCACTTGCAGTATACGAAATATTAGAACCGACCGTCTGCACTGTAGACGATGGAACATATCCTGTAATGCCAAACAGGAATTCATGAAGCTTTGTTACATTCGATACAAGATTATCCGGCACGACAACGCTTCCGATCTCTGAAAGCATATCTGTATACTTATCTTCCGGGAATCCCATATTTCCTACCAGTTTATATTCACTGTAAGCTGAAGCATATTTCAAAATCTCCGGCAGCGTAAAACTTGTTGAAACTTGCGGGAACACTTTATCGATGATCTTGTTTAACGTTCCGATATCCGCTCCCTTCGCCTTTTCAAACATTTTTTCTATTACAAGACGCTGACGCTCCGTACGAGTAAAATCTCCGCCTGCCGTAGAACGAATTCTGGCATAAGTTGTCGCCTGCGTTCCGTCTAATTTCTGAAGGCCTGCACTTTGAAGAAGATTTGCCGCCTTTCCCGCCGAATTTGCCGTTTCAGGAATATATTGATTAATATACGGAAGTTCTTCCTCTGTAACTTCAATCTCTATGCCGCCCAACAGATCTACCGCATCTGCGATCGCGCCAAAATCAACCGTCACATAATCCTGAATATCAAGATCAAGATTCATGTTCAACATATTGATAGCAAGTACGGGACCTCCGTAGCTATATGCCGCATTACACTTCTGATAAGTTCCTTCTGAAAGATCAAGCAGCGTGTCTCTGTACACTGACACCATCTTGATTTCCTTTGTCTTATTATTCAAGCTTGCAACGATAATACAATCCGTACGATTTCCTTCTCCCAAGTCACCGTCTCTTGAATCCACGCCAAACAGCGCAACATTCGTATAACCGTCTCCAAGATCTACATTTTTATTTTTCTTCACTTCTTCATTGATAATGATGTCGTCCGCTTTAATTGATTTCGTATCAATCTTACTCCACTTCGCATAAACATACATTAATCCGAATGCTAAAAGCGCTGCGATGAAAGCTCCTACGCAGATTAATGCGATCTGCCATGGCTTCATCTTATGAACACGTCTCTTTTTGCGCTTCTTTCCTTTTCCTGAAGCGGAAAAATCTTTCCTGCGGGTAACCGGTTTCTTTGGCTTAGTTGACGTCTCTTTTCCCCTGTGCATTGCTTGCCTTCTGCGGGATGAATTACGCTTCACCTTGTTCTTTGACATATTTTCTCACCTATTTTAGTATATACTTAATCTACATCATACCATGATACAACAAATCTCTACATTATTCAATCATTTCCCCTGAAAAGATTAAATAAAAATCCCCAAAGTTCCCCGGGGATTTTTATCTGCATATTGAGGCTATTTCGCACAATATACTTATTCATATTTTTTTAATTGTTCAAGAATCGTTCTCGCCTTTTCTTCCCATGTATTCTCTAAAGCCTCTTTATCCAATAACGCCTTATATGTTTCATCTGTTTTCAGCAATATTGCCTTATCTAACTGCTCTAAAAATTCTTTATGGTCATGTCCGATCAACACCGATTCATATTTCCTGCATTCGTCCATATCCGTTGTCACGATCGGTTTATTAAGCGCCATATACTCAAATAATTTAACCGGAGAAGTCGCTTTCGTAATGTCGTTGATCAAAAACGGAATCGTTAAAACATCCATACGGGCGGCATAATTCTGAAGGATCTCATATGGACGCGACCCGCAAAAATGAACGTTTTTCCATTGATCTGCTCCCGATTTATCATAAGAATCATCATATTTGATTCCAAAAAGTACAACTTGATATTTATTTTCCTGATCAATTTTTTTCAACAGATCATAATCAAACCATTTTGCCAGCGCCCCATAATATCCGATAACCGGCTGCCCCTTTTTCAAGATAGACTCAAACTCTTCATCACACTTAAAATTCGGATCGCACCCATCATGAAAGTGAGCATAATCCACGCCATTACTTGAAAAAGCAAGCCGAACATCTCCTCGCTTTTCAATGACATCTTTCTTCAGCGCCTCGGCAGTTACAACAACAAAAATATTTTTATCTGTCATAGCCAGATCATACTTTTCTTTTACGTTCACGGGAAGTTCGTCTGTTCCCGCAAGATGCGGATTCAGGTCGTCAATATACTCATAAACGATTTTATATCCCTGCTGCATATACTCTTTAATCTTTGCCGCAGGCAAAGTCCAGTCTGTTGAATAGAACTGAACATATTTCGGAGCTTTGCATTTTTCAAGTTCCTGAAAAAGCAGCTTTGAAAATGCTGTATTCGCATAGTTGACCAGATATAAATTATCCGCCTGTTTTTTGATCCGCTTCACATCATCCGTAAAACGTGTCACTTCATAAAAGACAAGCGTTCTTTGCTTCGCAAAATTGCTGAAAATATGCTGAGGTCTTTGGTACAAAGGCACATCCCATCCAAATGAACTTCTCCAGATCACAATCCGATCGTAAGATTTTTTTGAAAGAATCCGGTCGATTCCCTCGATAAATTTCTTTTTATTAACAGCGACATAAATTCTTTCTTTTACAGAAAGCTTTACAAGATAATTAGAATAAATATATCCTGCCGCCTTTTTTATCGTTCCTGCCAACCCATATTTTTTTACAAGATTTTTCAATTTACTGATCTTATCTTTCATTTTTCTCCCATTCTCCCATATACGCTTTCAATTCTGCCGCTTTCACAGACCAGTCATTTTCCCACGCACACTTTTTCAGGAGCTCCTTCCGTTTTTCATCCTTACAGTCGTCCTTACATTCTTCAACCAATGAAACAAATTCCTGTACATTTTGGGCGATTTTTACCGCAGTATATTTTAAACATTCCGGAAGCGCTGTTGAAACAACCGGTTTCTCCATCGCCATATATTCAAATAATTTAACAGGAGAAGTTGCTTTTGTAATATCATTGATCAAAAACGGGATAATGCATACATCCCAAAAATGTACATATCCTGCCAATGACTCATAAGGTTTTTTTCCAAAATACTTCACATTTTTATAATCAAGCAGCCCGCTCTTTTTCAGCGAATCATCATGCTCAATCCCGATCAGGATCAACTGGATCTTCTCATTATCTGCCAGTCTTTTCAAAAGATCATAGTCAACCCAAGCCGCCAATGCCCCGTAATATCCGACATGCAGCATATCTTCTTTAAGCCACTGTCTGTAGACTTGATCTTCCGTCACGCTCTCCGGTACAAACTTGTCACACTCTGCCCCATTGGAAATTTGAACGATCCTCGTCTTTTTATTATTCGACTTTGCCTCTTTATACAGTTTATCCGCAGTCGCTACAGTCAACACATTTTTTGCTCTTAACAAATATTGATGTCTCGATCGGATCTGCGCGATTTTTTTTCTTGAAATAAGTTCCTCATTAATATCATCTACATACTCATAAATAATCCGAAATCCAAGTTCTGAATATTGTTTTATTCTGCTTACCGGAACGGTATCAGTAGAATATACCATGACGTATTTCTTTTCCATCTGCTTCAATGCATTTAATAAATACTTCCTATAATAATACAGATCCAATACATATACATGACGCGCAATCGGCGTGATACGCCGTCTATCCTTAAAATCTATATCATAATACGAATTGTATAAAATGAGCGTCTCCTCATCCCCCATATTTCTAAGCATATGCTGAGGACGCTGCATCATTATGTTGTGATATCCAAAGTGATTCTCATAAATAACAATCCTGGAATAACCTCTTCTTAAAATCCGATCTATAAGATCTTTCCTCACCCGACTGATCGGCGGATTCCATAAGTCACGCTCTGTTTTCTTCCACTTTACGGCAATCATCTTGATTGTTCCGCATATACCCTTTTTTCTGATTTTATTTATGAGTTCTTTTCCCGCCATGACTTTCCTTTCTCAATTCAAACAAAAACTTCACATTGCTGTTCCAAAAACGTTTTATACGCTTCGGTTCTTTCGTAATCCTATACAGCCACTCCAAATTATGACGTATAAAAAATGAAGGAGCACGCTGTTTCTTACCGCTTAAAACATCAAAACTCCCACCGACGCCAATATAAATTCCTTTTCTGTCAGAACGGAAATATTTATGAATCAAAAGTTCCTGCTGAGGAGCGCCTAATGCGACAAACACCAAATCCGGATCAAGCTCCGTTATCTGCCGCATTACCTTTTCTTTATCCTCTACATATCCATCTGTATATCCGGAAATAATGACATTCTTGTACTCTTTCTCAATCCGTCTGACAAAAGAATCCAAAACCTCTCTTTTTGCTCCGAACAAATAAATCGAGCACTTTTTTTCATTTGCATATTTAAGCAGTTCCTCACACAATTCCACTCCCGGTATCCTTTCTTTAAAACGGAATCCCAACTGCTCTCCACCCTTTACAATGCCGATACCGTCTGCGGCAATCACTGTATTTTTATCCATAAGAACCCGATTCATCTCCGGCATCTTCTTTCCGAGCATAAAAATCTCCGGATTGGCTGTCACAACAAAACAGCCTTTCTTTTCATCAAGCCTTTTCTGCAAAAAATCTAAAAATCTATTTTTACTTCCTCTATACGTTTTTTCGTAATACGCTTTTATAGATGCCATCACTTCTTTTCCTCAAATCCTTCCGTACTCTCTTTTACAAAAAGTATTTTCCCCGTCATGATGATCAATTTCAAATCAAGCAAAATCGAATAATTCTGTATATACATCAAGTCTAACTTCAGCTTATCATACGCTGTCGTATTATATTTTCCATAAATCTGGGCATATCCCGTAAGTCCGCCCTTCACTTTCAACCGATAAGAAAATTCAGGCACTTCTGCCGTATACTGTTCTACATGTTCCACTCTCTCCGGACGAGGACCTACAACGCTCATATCTCCTTTTAAAATATCGATAAACTGCGGCAATTCATCAATTCTGGTCTTTCTTATAAATTTTCCGACAGGGGTGATCCTTTCGTCATCTTCTTTTGCCGGTATGACTTCCCCCTCTTTTTCCGCATCTACGATCATACTTCGGAATTTATGAATTTCAAATACTTTTCCCCCGATCGTACATCTTTTCTGCCTGAAAAAGACAGGACCTCCATCATACAATTTGATCGCGATTCCGGTAATAAGCATAATTGGAGATGTTATCACCAGCATAAAAACAGAAATAATAATATCCAATGTTCTCTTTACAAACTTTTGTTCAAAAGTAAACCCATTATTACGCGACAGCAATAATGGAGTGTCAAAAAAATGAATATTTTCGGAGCTGCGAATAATAATGTCCGAAATTTTCGGTGTAATATACGACCGGATTCCTTCTGCATAACAAAACTTTACTAATTTATTACGCAAAGGAGAATGTATATCACAGAGAAATACCGCGTCAAACTTCTTCATTTCTTCTGTGATACGATTCCAGCCTTCTTCTACATTCATGGATTCTTTTATATTATATCGATCTTTTCTTGAATTTACTTTTCTCAAAAAGGATGTCGGATCGTATTCTTCATATAACAGTAGAATATCTCTGGGCGGAAATAGTTTTCTGAAAATCCAATTTACAACTAATGTCCACACTAAAATAACCCCGACATCAATAAATGTCAGAACGATCATAGCTTCAACAGGAATGAATTTCGCCGACAAAAGAACTGTCTCCAAATAAATCAGCACATTTGATGCCAACAAAGCAAGCGTCTGCGACAACATTAAACTGCTGCTTTTTAAATATCCGATCTTCATTCCGCCTAAAATATAAGAAAAAACCGTAAAAAAGAACGCGTAAAACGCAGCCATCATCAGATAGCCTTTATAATAAAACGGAAAAACAATTCCATCGTTATAGTTTTCATCCCATATATGAATGAAAAAGAATATCAATATCGCCAATAATAATATATTAAATCCAAAACGTATCAGCCTCTTATACTGTTCCAGCTTCCCAGTATGCATCGCTATATACTCCTCTTTTCTTCTGCATTGTTCTATATCTGTTAGATTATAGTATATCTTGTACCTTTTTTCAAGGTTTCATCATTTTCTACATTTTTATTTAAGAAAAAAGACATCCTTCTTTAAGATGCCTTTTTATTCTATATATTTTTCACAAAATTCTGCAATTTAAAACTACTTTTTCTCGAGAAAAATCTTTCTTGTTATAAAGTTGTAGACCATAACGATCACAGTGGCAATGATCTTTGACAACATATAGTAAATATGCATCATGTCAACAAACAGCCACATAAACAACTGATTTATTCCCAAACCGATCACGCTTAACACAATAAACACAATAAATTCCTGTGTCTTATTCGCATCCTTTTTCGCATCAAATACCCATTTTACACTTAAAATGTAATTGTATATCACTGATGCCGTAAAAGAAATCATTCCCGAAATCAAATAATGAATCCCGCAAAATTCCGTCAGTAAAAACAATAATCCTGCATCAATAACAAAAGCTGTTCCGCCTACAAACCCGAATTTTATAATCTGGGAAAATAATTTCTTTGTATTACTCATGGGCTTTGTTTCCTTTTTCCATACTGATCATCTGCAGTTTAAACTCAAAGTCCTGACGATCTTTTTCCACGATCGTTGTCAAAATCAATCCTGCAAAGAAAGATTGAATCGCTGCCAGCGCAACAAATCCGCTGACGATCAATGTCGGGAAATTAGGTACTAATCCGGTCTTTAAATATGTCACAAAGACAGGAATGAATAAGATTGCCGCAATTAGAACCAGCAGCGCTGACAACATTCCGAAAAATCCTAACGGCTTATAATTCTTATACAATCTGCCGATTGTCTTGAGCACTTTAAATCCATCGGAATAAGTATTCAGCTTTGATTCGCTTCCGTCAGGACGGTCGCGGTATTCAATGATTACATTTTCAACAAGCATGTTTTTATGCACAGCATGAATACTCATTTCTGTTTCAATCTCAAACCCCTTTGACAGAACCGGAAACGTCTTTACAAACTGATAGCTGAACGCCCGATATCCCGTCATAATATCACGAATATTACTCTTAAACAGATGGTTGATCGTTCCTCTTACGAGACTGTTTCCGAAATTATGGAACGGACGTTTATTTTCTTCAAAATAAGTGGATGACAAACGATCTCCTACTACCATATCCACATTTCTTTCCAATACTTTTGTAACCATTTCCCGTCCAAATTCCGCCGGATACGTATCATCTCCATCGATCATAATATAACATTCCGCGTCTATTTCACGAAACATGCGACGGATCACGTTTCCCTTTCCCTGCTGATATTCATAACGAACAACAGCTCCGGCTTCTCTTGCGATTGCAGCCGTGTTATCCGAAGAATTGTTGTCGTACACATAAATTGTAGCTTCCGGCAACTCTTTTTTCCAATCTTCCACTACTTTTTTAATCGTCTGACTCTCATTATAACAAGGAATCAAAACTGCTATTTTATCCATTTTTTGTATTTTTCCTTTCTCTTTTCCATGATAACAACCCTTTTTGAGTAATTAAACTTAACATAAGCGGTAAGCACATAATCACAGGGTATGCATAACGAACGAGTGCTACAGGGGAGATCAACAACGTGAACCAGTATGCCCCCCAAAAGCCAAACACAAATAATTGCTTATAATTTTTTCTATAAAAACTAACACTTATTCCAAACAATAATACAATAAAATATGTGCCCGGAACAAAAAAGTTGGAAACTATCGGAATTTTTTTCCATACAGCACTTTGAAAAAACGGTCTTAATATCTCTTCGTACTGCGGGAACAAACTCATTCGCTCTAAATAAATATAATCTCCTTTAAACAAATTCGGATCTGCCATATCAAATTCAGTATACGGATGAAACATTCTTTCATCCGGATATGATTTATTCGGATACCAAAACCCACAACTATTCTGCAAAAAAGCTTCTATATATTTTCTCGGACTTTTCAATCCAATACTTACATATAACTTTCCATATTTGGGCAGATCACTTTTCAAAACTTCTGAATTTAAATAATTCTTCGTTGCATCTGAAATCATCGGTCTATATTGATAATCCATAATATTTTTTTCCGGTATCAATTCCAATAGAGCTTCTTTTTCCTCATCCGTATACGCTTCCGGAGTTTCAACATACACTTTTGCCAACTGCTGGCATGGTATACTCATCATTTCACGAATGTTGCCGGATTTAACGCCTAGACTTGGAAGCAAAATATTCTGATATGATACATAGATTAACATTGATAACATAAACAAAATAATAGTTGCCTTTCTTCTCTCTTTAAAACAAAAAAAGCAAATCGGTATGAGCAAGATCAATGCATATAATCCATTATTCCGAAACATACACATTAATACTACATATAAAACAAACTTGACTAAATTCCACCGATTATCCCAAAATCCTGATGTGCGATCCGCCATCTCGATCAAACTTAAACTAACTAAAACAAAAAAACCTGCAAAGATACTGTCCTTTGTATCCCACACACTCATAATATAATGCAATGGGAAGCACAAATAAAAGCACATCGTAAACCAAAAAAGTCGATTATAACCTTTTTGCAACAAAAACCATGCAACTTTCATCGCCGCATATGCCAAAAACAATACCTGTAAAAGTGTAAATATCCCTAACCCAATTTCATAACTATGAAAAACAACATATCCGATTTTCATAAAACCGGACAATAATAATGAATGTAAAACCGGATGGTGGCCACTCACGTTCCCTGTAACCAAAAATTGCAATGTTTGATCTATTGAATCATAATCATAAATTCCCGGAAACATAGCAAGATAAGCAATGCCCCATATAACAATAATCGCTAAGAATATTTTCCATTTTGATATATTTTTCACACAAGATTCCGCAGCTTTAAATCTACAATCATCTAAAATGTAAATCAATAATACAAAAAGTGGAAATAAAAAAATTGCCAAACAGAGAACTTTTATCCATGTAATCCATAACCAATTAATTGCTCTTAAATACTCTATCTGAGCACCTATAATACAGATACATGCAAATAATAACGAAAGAATTCCTGCAAAAACCGCTTTCTTCTTTGTGATAACTTTACAGCAATAATACACTGAAAAAGCAGATGCCGCATAAATAAAATAATAGATTATATTATTTGCATAATTGGGAGATACATCCATTCCCGTTCCTATCTTAATATAATAAACGACACCGATCGTCCCCACAAAAGCCCATATTAAAGAAATTATTACACTTTGCTTTTTTAATTTTTCACTCATTATATCCTACTCCCGATTTAGCCCTGACACAAACTCATTGCTAAATCTCTGGCAGCAATCATGCAATCTTCCATTGAACAGTATGTCCACGCTCCATATCTGCCAATCGTATAGATTCCATTTTTTTCTTCTTCCGCTTTAAATTGCTGAACCATTTTCTCTGTCTCAGTATTGATATGCACGTAAGCCGGATCCATGATAATAGTCGAATGTTCTTCTAATTTTGTATCATCATCAATAATTCCCAACTTATGCAAATTTTCAAGAGTTAATTTTAACTGCATTTCTACATCTTGTTCTGTAATCTCATCTTCTTTTCCATATCCGATCTCAATATACATACTAAGTTTGTCTGCATCCAAAATATTATCGTAAAATCCAATTCTATAAAAATTCACTGCTTTATCCGGAATATACATCCAATGCTCTTCTGTGAATTTTGATTTTTTGTTGAACCCAAGATTAAATACGAGAACTTTATTATATGACAATCGGTTCTTCAAAGCAGAAAACTTTTCACCTTCAAAATATCCTAAAAAGTGATTTAACGGAGAAGTATTGATCAAATATTCATAATTTATTTTGCTGCCGTCATCCAATTGCGCAACTTTATGTTCATTATCAATTTTAACAACTTCATGTTCCATCAAAATTTTAGAACTATCCAATGCATCATACAGAATCTGGATAAAGGAACCCGCTCCGTTTCTTGGATAAAGAAAGCTATTGTTATATGAAGTGCTGTCTTTATTTGCTTTCATATTATCTATGATTGCCGGAATGTCTGCATACGGAAAAAATCTGCCCATTGCATCTTTATCCAATGTCTTTAAATCAACCGCATACAACTTTTCATTATATGGTTTTAAGAACTTTTCAACGATTGACTTTCCAAATTTCCCATAGAGCATATCCAAAAAGCTGTCATAATCTTCCTTTTCTTCTTTATGGAATAAATCATAGAGACAATCTATAAACTCTTCTTTCTCTAATTGATGAATATTTGTCTGAAACGGATAATCCACCAATTCTCCCTTATAAATAATTTTTGTATTTTTATCTTTATATTTAATATCTTCCGGATTCACGCTATCAAGAAATTTCTTTTTGAATTCATCTGTACTAAAATGGAAGAAATGCCCTGCATAATCCCAAACATAATCTTTCTTCTTAATAGTACGGCAATATCCACCCACTCCTTTTTCTTTTTCGATAATTAAATAATCACCGTCTGCGTAGTTTGCAAAAGTAAGTCCGGATATTCCAGCGCCAATAATCAAATATTTTACATTTCTATCCATCTGCTTTTCTCCTTTACTTCAAAAGATCACCAAATTTTTCTATAATCGCATCTGCGATACGTTCACTTGCATGCCCGTCTCCGTATGGATTACTTGCATGACTCATCGCATGATATGCTTCTTCATCTGTTAATAGTTTCTTTGCCTCTTGATAAATGACTTCTTCATCCGTACCTGTAAGTTTTAGCGTTCCTGCCTTTATTCCTTCAGGCCGCTCCGTTGTATCACGTAATACGAGAACCGGTTTTCCGAGAGACGGTGCCTCTTCCTGTATTCCTCCACTGTCTGTCATAATCAAATAACTTTTGTTTTGGAAATTATGAAAATCAAACACTTCCAATGGTTCAATCAAACGCACTTTATCACAATCTTGAAATACATCGTTAGCCACCTGTCTTACACGAGGATTCAGATGAATAGGATATACGACTTTCACATCATCAAATTCATCTACAAGTCTCTTAATCGCCCGGAAAATATGATACATCGGCTCCCCTAGATTCTCTCTTCTATGAGCAGTTAAAAGAATCATTCGGTTATCGCCCACCCACTCAAAAATCGGGTGCTGATAATTTTCATCAACAGTAGTTGCCATCGCATCAATGGCTGTATTTCCTGTAATATATATCTTAGACTTGTCTTTTCCTTCATTCAACAAGTTTTGAGCGCTCACCTCTGTCGGAGAAAAATGCATATCGGCGAGACATCCTACCATTTGACGATTCATTTCTTCAGGATATGGGGAATATTTATTCCATGTACGGAGTCCGGCCTCAACATGTCCGATTGCAATTTGACTATGAAACGCTGCCAATGCTCCTGCAAAAGTAGTTGTAGTATCACCATGAACTAATACGATATCCGGTTTTTCTTTTTCCAAAACTTCACTAATGCTTCCTAACACTCTCTGAACTACATCATTCAATGTCTGACCTTGTTTCATAATATCCAAATCATATTCCGGCTTAATTTGAAAAGTTTCCAAAACCTGATCCAACATCTGTCTATGCTGTGCCGTAACACATGTAATCTGTTCAATCTCTTCTCGCGACTGTAATTCTTTCACTAACGGTGCCATTTTAATTGCTTCCGGTCTCGTTCCAAAAACCGTCATCACTTTAATTTTTCTCATGTTGCTACCTCTCACCATCATAAGTTAATGTAAAATCTTATTTTCAACAAAATCATCAAATTTCTTTGCCACATTTACTGCATCATATTTTTTGCGGTTTTCTTCGTTTACTTCAATTTGATATCCTTCGTATAAAATCAAATATAAATAATTTTTGATCTCATCTACTGTATAGGAAACCGTAAGTCCATTCACATCGCGTACCACATCAGCCCCCGCTCCATCAAACATCGTAATTCCAAAAATCGGTCTGTCCGCGCCAATATAATCAGCTAATTTAGCAGCGAAGAAAATGTTCTCATCTAACACACCGCTCAAATTTGCATCAATATGAATCAGCCAGTCACTATTCTTCATAAGGGATAAGCTCGTTTTATAGTCCACAGGTTTCTTGATCTGAACAATATCTAACAATTCATTATCTAAAAGATATACTTTTTCTTTTACAGACATATTTCCATAAAAGAAAACTTCTAATTTCTCCGCCAAGTCCGAATGTTCTTTTTTCATACTAGCTATAGCTTTAAGAAACAAATGCGGCGTTCTGATATCATCAAGATGTCCAATATATACCATCCGTATCTTTCCACTATTTTCTGCATCAATCTCTTTATCATACAAAGAATAATCAAAACTATGCGGAAGAACGATTGCTTTCGCTTTTATAGCGTCTGAGTATTTGCCGGTCATATATTGCTTTTGATATGGATTATTCATAATAATATAATCAGATTTTGTTATAATGGCATCTTCTAATTCTTGCTCCTTTTTATACGGAATCTGCTCTTTTTTCATTCGTTTCTTCCATATCTCGTTCTTAATCATTCTCTTAGGTGATATAATTTCCCGAATTCCCATCGGTCTGATATATCTATTCTGTAATGAATACGGAGAAATCTTTTTTATAGTTTTTAATACAAAAGGATTATTTGCGATTGGATCTCCAAACGATGCAATCCACTTAATTTCCGGTTTAATTTCTTTTATTTTCAATCCGATCTCATGTGATTCCGGAGGCATGGAACGAGTCATAATAATGTCATACTCTTTTTTATGAGCGTTAAAATACTCTATTGTTTTGTTTTTCCATATCTCCAAAGTGTCTGCCTGAATTGGAATTTTCCGAACATTTTCGCATTCCGGCAGATATTCTTTATTTCCATATGACCAAGATGCATTACTTTCCTGCATACAAACATCATATTGCAATTTAGAATTTCTGAGAAGTTTATATGTCACTAATCCTTCTGATGAATTTATCGGCGGATAAAACCAACTTATAACTAATATTTTCTTCATTAGAATTTTCCTTTCAATCTTCTTGCCATTTTCATTGCAGTGTTCCATTTTCTACCATTCAATCTGACAAATTTAAACTTTGTCTTTCGATTATATCTTATATATGCCATACAATTTATCCGTTCATATAAAGCCTTATTCACCTTCAATAAATACTGATCAAAGTCCACTATTTCTTTATATGCTCTTGCATGATCCTTATCATATTCACAATAGATAGAATAATGTGTATTTAACGTATATGTGAGAATAATTTCTATATATTCTCTTTTATTTGACGACAACTTTGAAGAAATATGTGTATAATATTCTATCAGCCATTTTATCATTTTTTTATGGTGTTCTTGATTTCGGACAAAATTATCCATATTCATGCTTTGTTCTTTTCTTCCGATAAAATAACGATAAATATCCAGATGATAATACGTAAAAGTCTCAACTTTCGTCATAGGAACAACATTATACTGCATGTCTACATAAAATGTTTTTTCTAACATTTTAAGACCGGACGTTCTTAAAATTTCTGTCTTATACGTAGATGTTGCCATAACAAAATATTCACCTTCAAGAATTTTCAGATCAATATCATCAAAGCAATAACATTTTCTATCTTCTAAATTCTTATATACAAAATATTCCGATTTACTATTGTACGTATGTTCCTTTCGATAATCACACACAACTAAATCTGCATCTTCCGATTTTAATCTATTCACAAATTTCACAAAATCAGTAGAGTTAAACCAATCATCACTATCTAAAACTCGAAAATATTTTCCCTTTGCTTCCTTGATGCCTGCGTTTATTGTAGAGCCATGCCCTCCATTTTCTTTATCAATCAGTCTGACTGTCTCCGGATAACTATCCACATACTTTTGAATAATTTCAACGGAATGATCTTTTCCTCCGTCATTTACTACAAGTATTTCTATATCATCCATTATTTCAGAAACAATCAACGAATCTAAACATCTTTTTATATATTTTTCTGTATTATATACCGGAATTAATATTGTTAATGCTTTCATGCGTTCTTCAGGATTAAAAATCCATTTTCTCCTTTCTTTCTTTCTGTTTTTTTATAATCGACTGTACAATCTGAGTATATGATGTATTATCAAAATCTACCGAATTAATTACCACATCATTCTTAACCGGTAAGGCTTCGACGAGCTCCTCCACACTAAAAAACAAATCTTGTACGCACTCAAATTTCTCATATAAATCCATCATTTTATTATAATAGTGTGGGTGCTGTGTGTATAACAGCGAGAAAGTTCTGCAGCCATTCATGAGTCCCAGTAAAGCGCCATGATAACGCATACTGATAACCACGTCACATTCTCGTACTTTTTGACAAATATTTTCAAAACTATATGCCATAGATTCTATAGAAAAATTAAATTCACTTTTCTTTTCACAAAATTCATTATAAAATTTGTAATCGCAATCGTGATAATTATAAAACGGAATAAAATGAATTTCTGTTTTTTCTATATCGTACGTACTCTGAATATGTTCAACTAACTTTTCTAAAGATCCCAGTAAATCCGCCTGACAAATCCAAATGATTCCTATCTTATATTTTTCACCTTTTTCTTTCATTACCTTTGGATATTCATTTGTTAAAACAATATCATTTATCATAGTTATTTCGTGTCCGCAAGCAGACTCTATGAGTCTTTTACTGTACTTATCTCTCACGCTAAAATTAACACTTCCGTCAATAATTCTTTTTAACTTTTCCTGATACTCCTCATTGACTATTTTTTCATTTGTACTCAACCCGATGGCATGCACTTCCTTATTCTTTTCTATAAATGATAATGCCAATTCAATGAATATTTTCCCTAAATCATATTTAAAGCTTTCTTCTTGAAGATATCCGCTATCATCTAAAATTGCTCCACCTCCAAAAATAACACTATCAAATATATCGGCCAAATGATTAAAATCAAATTTTGTTTTAGGATAATGAATAATATTCATGCCGGGATAGCGAAAAGCATCTAAATTTTCATTGTCACACATCATCACATAAATGTCATTTTTAATGACATTCAGGTCTCTGTACAATTTTTGCAGCATCAATTCATCACCCAGATTAACCGCTCCATAAAAACCAACCAATAATACTTTCGGGGATTTATCAGATGGAACTTTAAAATACTCCAAATTCACATAATCATTAACTTTTCCTAATACTGCTCTTTCGGAAAACTGCTCAAATAATCGATCTGCACATTGTTCTGTAAATTGTTTCATCTGATCTACAGAAACAATCACTTTTTCAACTCTTTGCTCTAAATTTTTTTCTAAAAGTTCTTCTTTTTCAACTAACAAAGACTGTTTTTTATCAATCTCTAAAATTTTCCGATTAAGATATTTTAGTTTTTCTATCATGCCTTGCACTCTATCCAACATTTAATTCTCAATCCCCTTTTCTACATAAATGAGTAATCATTTTCCTATTTGACTCTCATAATATGCGGCACATACTTTTTCCGCTGTACCTACTTGAATTACTTTTCCATGTTCTAACCAAACCACTTTATCACACAAACTTTTAATAGATTCTATAGAATGCGATACATAAAGAACTGTTGTACCTCCTGAAATCAAACTCCGCATTTTATTTTCACTTTTTTTCTGGAAATTCAAATCTCCCACTGAAAGAATCTCGTCCACGATCAATATTTCAGGCTCTACAATCGTTGCAACTGAAAATGCCAAACGAGCAATCATTCCTGACGAGAAATTTCTTACAGGCACTTCTAAAAAGTCATGTAATTCAGAGAAATCTACGATTTCTTGATATTTGCTGTCAATAAAATCTTTTGAATATCCCATAACAGCACCGTTAAGATATATATTTTCCCGTGCATTTAAGTCAAGGTCAAAACCTGCCCCCAATTCAATCATCGGGCAAATATTTCCTCCTACGAGAACTTTTCCTTTTGTCGGCTTCATAACTCCGGCAACCACTTTTAAAAGTGTAGATTTCCCTGCTCCATTTGATCCGACAAATCCAACCACCTGACCTTTTTCCACTTTAAAACTAACATCTTGCAATGCCCAAAACTCATTTTCTTTTTTGTGCATTTTTCGTTTTTCTCTTGCACTTTTACTGAACAAATCTACTGCCATCTGTTTTAAAGAGTTATTTTTTTCAATTCCTAAATTAAAACGCATCGATACGTTTTGAACATCTATCATAACAGCCTCCTAGATCCTACATATAATAAATAAACTTATCCTGATTTTTCTTAAATACAATCATCCCAATAACTAATGTAATTAAACATGATGCTCCGCATATAATAAAGCTTTTTACTGACGGCATTTGATCATATAAAATAATCGTTCTCGCAAACGTAATGTAATGATACAACGGATTAAATTTCAACACTTGTTGTATCCATGGATCCAGCATATTAATGTCGTACATTATAGGCGTAAAATAAGTCAAGATTGTCAGTACAATTCCATAAATATAGAACATATCCCGTAAAAATACGGATATCGTGGATAAAATGAATCCAACCCCTACTGTAAAAAGCAATAAACACAAATATGAATAGGGCAAAAGAAGATGTAATGCCGTAATATGACATTTCGTTTCACCACTGCCCGACAACAAAATCACACCATATAAAGGAATTAATGTTAACAAAAAATTAATTCCCACAAATAAGCATTTTGACAAAGGGAAAATATATTTAGGAATATATATTTTGTTCAACAAAGAGAAATTTGCCACTACAGCACTCATGGATGAATTTGATGCTTCACTATAATAATTAAAAAATGTTAGTCCCGTCATTAAATAAACAAGATAGTTTACTCCTGGCACAGAAAACTTAAAGACATTAGAAAACACAGCAGCCATAACCGCCATCATCAAAACCGGATATAATAAACTCCATAAAACACCTAGTACAGAGCGCTTATATTTCACTTTGAAATCTCTGCTGACTAATTGTCTCAATAAAAATGAATACTTTTTAAAATTATCTATGATATTTTTAATATACATTCCTTTCACCTTTCCTTTTTCTACATTCTGTACTAGTATACGCTATCCCTTTTAAAATTTCAAGCATTTCACAAGCATAGAAAGGAAAGATCCAATTTAAAAGAGCATTCCATTTTTTCTCCGATTTGGAATGCTCTGATTTCATCAATATTTCTTCATTGGAAGAATATATAGTTTTACAATATTATTTCCATAATTTTTAGCTGTCGCCCATCCATATCCATTTGGATTTTCTTTTTGTCCCAACCACTGCACATATTCTGCGCTTCCACGTTTCACATATTGAAAACGTGGATCTACAACAGGCTGTTTCAATGCTTCTTTTGAAGCATATGCCTTCAGATGCTGAACATGAGCTCTGATTCCAATCCGAATAGAATCAAATTTTGCTCCTGATGATCCCCCGCCAATAGCTCCTATCCCAGCAAAATTATATTGATCTTTCTTAACATCTCCACCGAACTTCAAAAACCCAGTTTCCATCATTGCCTGTGCAAAAGCGACCTCTGCTTTTACGCCTTCTACTTCACTTTCCTCCTTATATATCTGACAGAACTTCTCTATTGTAGGCGCTTCGCTCACATTACTGTATGGATATGATACCGTCGCCTTATTTTTATAAAACTTAACCATTTGAGAAACAGACACATTTGTTTTACCCATAATAGAGTACAACGTTTTTTCTGTTTCTAAAAGTGTCCATTTTTGGGCTGTCGATTGATTAAAAGTATAAGTTTGAACATTTGTCCCTGCTGCTGCAGATGCAGATGTAACATCTAATACAGTACCCAATTTTGACTGTATATAATATTTACCATCTCCCGCATCCACAAATCTCCAAAGCTGAGCATCGGAGCCGTTCCACGAATACTGCCATACATTTGCACCTGCTGTTCTTGATCCATTTGCCACATCCAATACTTTTCCGGATAATTTTGACTCTATCTTATAATATCCGTCAGACACTTTCTCAATCTCAAATTCTTGTGCCTCCGTGTTATTTATATTATAGATCCAAATATTTCCAAAATTTGCTTTAGAACCATTGGCGATATCTAAAGTTTTCGATGAACTTAACGCTGTCTGAATCGTATATATTCCTTCCGGAACTTCGATCGAATCATATTCTTTTTCCAAATGCCATTTCTGTGCCAAACTACCGTTTGCTGTATACGTCCAAATATTTGTATATGGTGCATACACAGCGCTCCAAATATCAAGAACTGTACCTGTTTTGGATCGAATATAATACCCCTCGCTTGTACTCACAAATTTCCAAAGCTGTGTATCTGAATTTGCAACCCATTTTTTTTGCACTACATTCACACCCGCTTTTCGCGTATCATTTTCTACTGTCAGTGCTTTTCCCGAATGCTCGGCAATAATTTTATAATATCCTTTTCCCACATAGGAAATATTAAACCGCTGTGGCTTCGTGCCATTATAATAATACAACCATACATTCGCACCATCCACTTTAGAAGCATTCGCTACATCTATAGTGTATTCAGATTCTTTAGAACTTCTTAATGTATATTTTCCATCTTTCACCGGCTGATAAGTAGATGCTTCAAATTTCCATTGTTGTCTTTTACCGCTCTCCAGATAACTCATCTGTACATTCATCCCTGATGAAGCTGTATTTCCACTAATGGAAAGAAATGTTCCCAGTTTCGACTGTAAATAATATCCACCGTCTTCCGCCTCGATAATCCTCCAAAGTTGTGCTTCTGATCCATTCCATGAATACTGCCATACATTCGCACCCTGCTTCTTAGATCCGTTTGCTACATCTAAGGACTTTCCGGACTTTTCAGAAAGAATCTGATAATATCCATTTCCCACATAATATAGTTCAAATCTCTGTGCTGATGTATTATTGGAGGCATACATCTGGATATTTGCATAATCTGTTTCCACCGCAGACGCTATATCTAAAACCTGCTTACTGTTTGTTGCATTTGATATCGTATATGTTCCGTTCTCAAGAGGTCTTTCATCAATCCCCTCTTTTCCCGATTCCAGTTTCCATTTTTGCGCGTCACTTCCATTCGCCGTATACATTTGAATATTTGTTCCTTCGGCGATAATTCCACTAAAAATATCTACAACTGTTCCCAATTTTGATTTTATGTAATAACTTCCATCCGAATTAACGATAAACTTCCAAAGTTGAGCGTTACTTCCGTTCCATGAATATTCCCACAAATTTGCGCCTGGTTCACTCGATGCATTTGCCACATCCAAAGATTTTCCTGATTGAACCGATAAAATTTGATAATATCCGGCTCCCATATACTTTATATCGAACATCTGATTTTTCGCACCCACATATGTTCCAAGCGTAGCATTTTGTCCGTTAATCGAAATTACATTCTCAGAAAATTTTGCATTTGAAATAACATACCTTCCATTTGCAACAGGTGCATTCTCCGCTTTTTTCAGCACCCATTTCTGGATATTATTTCCATTCACCTGATCCATACATACATTCGTTCCCGAAACCACATTCGATGTTGCTAACCCTATTGTTGTTCCTAATTTTGATCTTATATAATATGTTCCGTTATCTGCTTTTACAAATTTCCAAAGTTGAGCATCACTGCTATTCCATGCATATTGCTGCAAATTCGCATTTTTCTTCTCAGATCCATTTAAAATATCTAAGCTTTTTCCCGAGTGTTCTGCCACGATCTTATAATATCCGTTTCCGACATATTCCACTTCAAATCTCTGTGCCGAAATATTTTTCAGACTATCTAATTCAACATTGGCGAAATTATCTGATGATTCTTTTGATACTGTAAGAACTTGATTTTTATTTACACTATTTGCAATCGTATATGTACCGTTTTCTATCGTTTTATTATCAGCTTTAGTCAATTTCCACTTTTGAGCATTGCTTTGATTACAAGTATATGTCCATACTGTATTCCCATCGCTTGTCACTCCCGAGTGTATATCTATACAAGTATTCAACGCTGACATAATATAATATGTTCCGTTTCCCGCATCAATAAAACACCATTTTTGTGCTTCTAAAGCACTATTTCTCTCTCTTTGTTCTATATACGCGTAACCTGCTTTTCCATCTCCAACTGCTTGCAACGCTTTTCCCGAATGCTCAGCAATGATATTATAATAACCATTTCCGATACTAACTATTTCAAATCGTTGTGAAGAAATATTTTCTTTTTTTGTGGATAAAACTGTTCCCGCTCCTGAAGTGAAAAGATCATTGCTTATTTTAATACCTTTTCCTGATGCCAATACACTATCCAAGGTGTACGTTCCCTCCGGAACATTAACTCTTACTCCCATTTTTTGCAATCCGAGATATCTTGCAATCCCTGTAGCGTCTGCAACTCCAAGCTTTTTAAGTCCTGATTCCGTTTTCAAAAAATTATTTACATCACTACCATTTGAAAGGAATGCATGTTCTACAATAAGTCCCGGAATTCCATGTTCTTTACAATGAATCTGAACAGAAAAATAGTCTGAAATAGAACCATCCGGATATTTTTCATTAATTGTAGTATCTTTACTGTATACAGACCGTCTTCCTAATCCGATTGCCACAAGCTCATCTAAAATTGCTTCTCCTAATTTACGACCTGCCGCACCCACTTCTGCTTTCCAACTATTATTAGGCACAATTACTTCTGCTCCACTTGCAGCTGACGATACAGAAGAATTAAGATGAAAGCTAACAAATATTTTAGCTCCTGCATTTACAGCCGCTTTTACGCGATCTTCCATACACGTAATTCCCGGCTTATTGTAAGGACACGCAGCACCTGTGCGTGTCATATATACTGTAACACCTGCATATTGCTCAAGTTCCTGTTTACAGTAATTGGCAATCTTTAATGTTAAGTCTTCTTCCCTTAATCCATACCCTTGTGCTCCCGCATCATTTGCATCATGCCCCGGGTCTAACGCGACCACAACATTTCCCGATTTTGCATCAGAAGCGTTCCCATAAGTACTTACCGTATTCATTCGATCTGCACTGACCACCTCCAATGCTTCTGCTATATTATCTTGTGCTTCTGCAACTCCATTTTCATCTATTGTTACAACCGAAGTTTCTACACTCGACTCTTCTTCAGAAAATTGACCTTCAACCGGTTTTAATTCTTCAATCCCTTCATATTCGGTATCCACACCAAATTCAGCTTTGACCCCGATATCATCAAGTGCAATTTTCTTTTCTTCTGCACTACTTTTTATAAGAAGATTTGTTGCTTTATAAATTCCCGCTGATACACCCTGCGCATATTCTTTTTCAAACAGATATAATGTTCCCGACTGTTTTGCGAGATTCCATTCCTCTTGATTACCTTCTTCATCCTCGATCATTAAGGCTATTGTTTCTGCCCCTGTAATTTCTTTATCAAATGAAAACACAATTCTTTGTGTACCGGGAGTTTGTACATAGGGACTTTCAATATACACAAAGTTCACTTTCCCATAAGTAATCCCTATTTTTCCACTTTCTACTTCTTGCTCTGTTCCTTCAGTGGCATCTGTATTAACAGAAGACTGATCTTCATTTAGTCCATCTTCTGTTTTATTCTGATTTTGATTCTGTGTATTATCCTCTTCAGTAAATTGTTTACCCCCATCTTCTATATTCGCTGACTGATTTTCTTCTATTCTATCTCCATAGTTTTCCGTTCCGTAAACAACATTCATCGAAACATTTCCTGTAAGCATACTGGCAAACAAGATTCCTGCAATTATCTTTTTTATTTTTCTCTTCATACTTCTCTTGTATATCTCCTTACTCGCTTTTCTTCTTATACTATTTCTTTAATCTCAATTTCAAAATGACATTATTCCGCTATAACCGTCATAATTAGCTCCATGTGATGTTTGCAAAACTTTTCCTTCTTCAGTCAGTTTTATTCCATCACAGTCATATGTCTCAAGATATGTATTAATAATGCATCCTATAATCTGTATTTCACCGGTTGTTCCCATACTTCGTATGTATTCTCCGGTTGCAGCATTAAAATCCAGATCGATCAGATGTGTTTCTTCATTTACTTTAAAACTTAACAGCTGACAACCTTCCGTCAAAATTCCGTTCCCCTGAAGAGCCTTCCATATATCATATTCCGTTTTAACTGTAATGGTTTTTCCCATTATCTCTCCGGTTATGTCATCAACATAATAAACTCTGGCTTCCCTTGAATTTTCGTCTTCATCCTCATCTTCTTCAACCTTTTTATTCTCATCTGCTTCTTCATCTTTTTTATTGAAATCTTCTGCATCTTCTTTTTTATCTAGATTTTGTTCTATTTTCGTATCGTCTTTATCTTCATTGTCTTTATTTGCACAACCTGCCATAATAAAACAAGATATTCCAAGCAATAAACTTATTATCACTACCGATAAGCATCTTTTCTTCTTCATATTGTCGCACTCCTCTTATTCACCTTATTAAATACTACTTACTAATAATAACAAAAACAAAGTTTCTTTACAATTACAAGTTTTTCCATTGCAAAAAGGATTCCTCCATTTAAGGAAGAATCCCCTTGTAGCTTCTTATTCTACTTTACATTCAGTACTTCCTATTACATATTCTACATCTGTAAATTCTACTGCCCGAACATCAATATAATATTTTCCTTTTGCATTATTGAATAAATCCATTTTTATACTTACTTCATATTGATTATCACTAATTTTTTCAGCCTCTATCCACTGTAAGTCTCTTTGACCTTCTTCTGTCCACACCGCCAAAACAATCGTCTTTAACTTTTCTTTTATTGCAGGATTTATTTCTTCTATATTTACTTTTATAGAATCTGATCCTACTTCTGCTTCAATACAAGCTCCTTCCATTTTTCCTCCTCTAATTAGTACAGTTTCATTATTTTTATCTATTCCTGAAACTTTTTGTAAAAATTCAGATTTCTTTTTCAGCTCTGCTTTTAACTCCTCTTCTCCAACGCTTTCCATTAATGTCAACTCTTCTGAAAATAAATTCGTTCCAAGTCCTAATCTGTTTCCTTCTATTTTGACGCCCATTGCAGCCAGTGTTGTAGGAAAATTATCCATTGTTGTATATGTTCTCTTCATATTATTTACCGGATTAACAGCAGAATTAATATACGCCGTATATGTTCTTCGATCATACTTTCCTTCTTCATCTACTTTTACACAAAAGTCACTGTCCATTGTCAAGTGATCCCCCGATAATACGATTGTCGTATTATCATAAAACGGCTGTTGTTTTACCCACTCAATAAACTCATAAACTTGTTTACTTGAACACGCCATAACATTTGCATACTGATCCCCATAATCATTCGGACATTTTTCACACATATATCCATCTTCAAAATGTGTATCTACCGTAAGCATTGTAAGATTAAAAGGTTCTTCTTGCCGGGAAAGCTCCGTGCATTTTTCTTTTGCAAACTCAAACAACTTTTCATCTTCATATCCCCACCAGACTTTATAATCAGAAGGTATCTTAGAATTTTCTATTGCATAATCATAGTCATCCAGAAAATAATCTCCATGCTCTGAAAAATATACTTTTCTCCCGCCAAATTCAGCTTTTGATCCGATAAGCAGTGTTTGAGAATACCCCTGTTCTTTTAATATATCTCCCAAAGTCGTAATACCCGGGAAGAAATGTTCCTGCGTATCCATATCATTCGCATCTATGCTTGTTTTTAACGGAAGTCCCGAAGTCTGTGCAAACATTCCTGCCATTGTCCACGTAGTTCCTTCTACTGTATGGCCACCGTTAAGATCTGTTGTTTCTCCCGAGAAGTCTTCATTTTCTTGTGCAAGCTTCGTCAACTCCGGAATATAATTTTCCGTAAACGCACCGCCGTTGTTTTCATCTGCATATGTTGTTTCCATAGATTCCAAATAAATATAAATAAGATTTCTTTTTTGCTCAGGAAATTCTAAATCTATATTTTTCGGATCTGCATAATTTTCTTCTATAAAATTAGATTTTGCAAATTGATTATATAAGTATTCTCCTATTCCTGCTTTTTCCCATGCTATATACAAAGAAACCACAATCGCACCCATTGAAAAGAATATTCCCGTTATAACAAAACAAACATAATACTTTGTTTTTCTTTTAAAAAATAAAAGCACAGAAAACAAAATTAAAACAAGAAGCATTGGTACAATACACTGTACTATATATTCTATAATCATATCCTGATTGGCACCACTTAAAGGTTCCGTGAGATGGAATACCAATTCATCTACTGCCAAATTAGGCCATGTTTTAAACATCCACCGAACGCTAAATCCTAATAATATCGCTAATCCTACCATTACAACGGATATAGCTGTTCCTAAATATTTAATCATTTTTTGAAACTTCTGCATTTTTGCACCTCTAAAATATGTATATTATTAATTTTTCTTTAATTTTCTTTTAAATTCTTTATCAGTTTAACTTTTTGTAAAATCAATGTCAACTGATTTTTACATATATAGATACAACCACTACCACCACTTTTTAGCGCCATACTATTTACATATCATTTCATAATTTCTTTCCACGTACTCAAGATAACAAAAAACAGAGCTTTCTACAGTTATCTATTCCACGCCTGTAAACAGCTCTGCTTTTCATCTATTTCTTTTATAATTCAAATATAACAGTAACGTTATTTCTATGCATTCTTTATAATCAGTATTAATTCAACGCCTCTCCGCTTTCAAGACTTCCGCCTTCTTCCACGATATTCGCCAATTCAACAATACTGTTCACAACTTCTTCATCAGGATAGAGCACATATAAAGGCATGTCCGGCACAGAGTAGCAATAATCCTCCCCATCTGTTCCGCTTGCCGCCACAGACTGAATTGTCCATTTTGCCCCTGACTTAAGCTGGCTTTTCACAAGAGAATTCAGCTGTCCCTGTGAAATGTTTGTCTCTACATCCTGACTCACTTGATTAATGATCGAATTTGCTTTCAAAAGCATCGTCGGTGAAAGCACTTTTTTAAGCATAGCTGTTATAACAGCCTGTTGGTTCTTACCTCTTTGATTGTCTCCGCCTTCCAATGCATGCCGTTCCCTGCTGAAAGCAAGCGCTTGTTTTCCGTCAAAATGATTTATTCCTTGCTGTACTTCCATCTCATAACCGGATTCCCATCCTGTCGTAAATGCATATTCCGAGTAAACATCTACTCCTCCTAAGATATCTACAATCTCAATAAGGGAACTGAAGTTTAATCTTACATAATAGTTAATATCCGTTTCATACAACGCACCGAGCGTTTCCATGGACACATCTATTCCATATGTTCCGGCATGTGTCAGCTTATCGTTCATTCCATCGGATATTCCGGGTATCGGAATATAATAATCTCGCGGTGTCGTAATCAGCAAAATCTGATGCGTCGTCGGATTTACGACTGCAATGATATTCACATCACTTCGTATGGAATCACGGTCATCGTCCGCATCGTCTCCGTATGTATCAATTCCGCTAATATACACAGTAAATGGCTTTTTAGTCAAACTGTCGTCTTTTGCCGAACCTCCGAAATCAAACTTCGTTTCAATCTCGTGCTTATAAATGATCCGGATCTGATCGTTGTAGCCTTCAACAGCATTTTCCATCAATTCTGTATAAGACTGATTGTATATAATTGCGTCCACTTCTCCCGAAATAAGCGCCTCTGCCTGTTCCTGAACAGACTTGTATTCTGTTGTGGATATATCTCCGATCTGATCCTGAATATCCATAACAGCAGCTTTCATGTTCTCAGCTCCGGTATTAAATTGAACTCCGAACTCGTAATCGGATGCATCCTCCAATGTTTCTGCCGGATCATCTTTTAAAACAGCCACTACCATCTTATCAACTTTTGAACCGCCGCTTGTAATTGCCGCGATCATATCATTTGTCTTTGCAATGTAATATGTGCCCACAGCTAAAACAGCAATCAGAAGAATACTGTATACTTTTCCCGTCACTCCTTTTTTCTTTCTAACTGCCTGTGTCGTAAATGTAATGCACCACAAAAAGAAAAGGATCAGCGCGGCAAGCGCCAAATATTTCAAAGGAAGCATATCAAGCAGTACGAGTACCCCCATAAATGCCGCACTCATAATAACCTGCAAAATCAGACAGAATTTTCCGAAACCATTTTTTCTGGATCTCTCCGCATATTTTCCCTTAATTTGATTTTTTCGTCCGGTATTTCCGGTCGGTTTTTGTTTCTTTGACATTTCAGCAATTCCTTTTTCCGTTTTTCAAATGTACGGTTTTTTATGTGTACCCTGTTCAGCCTTACAGCTTGTCCGGATAAATTCCTTTATCTATCAGACTTTTCACGGCTTCCACAACCGTTTCACGGTCTTCTTTGTATGTCACTCCAAACCATTGATCTTCAGACTTCAACACTTTTACGCTCACAGTTCCTTCTTTCAGCAGTTCGCCTATAATCGTCGGAAGTAAGTATTCAGCTTTCAAATCTTCCATATCTGTTTTATTTAAAAACTGTTCAAATCCGTTCTTTAATATTGCAAAAAATTCCGGCGTTAATCCCCACATATTCATAGATACCGGAGAGTCTGCATCGTACTCTGTTTCAATATCGCCTTCCCGAACAACCGCTTTATCTCCGTCTTTTTCTATATTATGTGTTTCAATGATCTCCTGAAGCATTCCGTTTTCATCAACACGACAAATTCCTCTTGTCACACCGCCGTTTTCACTTAAGGTATTTTTCAATACAAATCCAACCATACAAACCTGTATTTTATCAGCAGAGGGAATACTTGTCAAATAAGAGTACGCTTCTTTAAAAGCGCTCTTGCCGTAATAATCATCCGCATTAATTACAAGAAACGGTTCAGAAACAACATCTTTACAACACAAAATTGCCTGACCTGTTCCCCACGGTTTTGTTCTTCCTACAAACTTTTCGGCATATTCTGCCGGAATATCCGAAACTTCCTGATAGGCATACGCAACTTCAACCTTCTGTGCGATCCGATTTCCGATTACTTCTTTAAAATCTTTCTCCAGATCTTTCCTTATAACAAACACAACTTTATCAAATCCGGCCTCTATCGCGTCATAAACGGAGTAATCCATTATGATCTCTCCGTTCGGTCCTATAGGGGCAAGCTGTTTAATTCCCCCTCCGAATCTGCTCCCTATTCCTGCCGCCATTATAACCAATGTCGCTCTGCTCATCTTTTTCTCCTCTTTCTTCAATCACACGATATTATATTCAAATAAGTTCATTTTCTACAACTCGGATCATCTCCTGTAAAGCTTCTTCTTCATCTTCGCCTTCACAGATGATTTCTATTTCATCTCGATCTTTAATACACGCCCCAAGTACGCTGAGTACACTCTTGGCATTTGCAGTTACATTTTCATTTTTTGTAATTTTCTGAACTGTGATTTTGCTCTCGAACTGAATCGCAGCTTTACAGAATGTTCCTGCAGGTCTCAAATGCAGTCCTGTAGGATTATCGATCACTATTTTTTTTCTTACCATTATTCCGTCTCCCTTTATGCTGCTGCTTTTTCTCTGTTTTCGCCTACTTTCCATTCATAACAGCCATCTTCCGTTCCAAAAGCAGCTTACTGTCCTTTTTGTTCTGTATTCGTATCGCTTTCGTTGCCGCCTTCCTGCTCTTTCTCCGCAACAGTAAGCTGAACTGTCACTTTCTTCATCAATGTAATTCCTTCCGGAATATCCACATCTACATGCACATCATATACTCCCGGCACTACATATGCAGACATATCCACAGAAACCGCATTGCTGATATCCAGCATTTCCAATGCTTTCTGATCACCGCTAAAACGAAGCGCTATCTCCGCATCCGGCTCATAAGATACTTGCAGACCCTCTGCCAGATTATTGATCTGGATCGAACTTACCATAAAATTGATCGTTCGCGTTCCTTCTTCTTCCACCATTGCAGTAACTGTTATATTGGCAGTTTTCTCATCTACCAGCTGAACTCCTTCCGGCAGATATTCTGAGATATTGACAGATTTCTGAATCGGTTGTGAAGCTCCGCTGACATCAATAACAGGAACATCTATTTCCTCAATTTTATCGACCACATCTTTTTCCCCGTAAATCTGAACAGTTTCCGGTTCACTGCTGTACCCTGTATACTTATAGCCTTCTGCCGGAGTTCCCGAAACACTGAGTGAAATCGGAACGCTCTTGATCTTTAACACTTCAACAGACACAGTAATGCCGCCCTCGCCAAGATTATTTCCCAGCCGTGTCTGACTGATCGGGTTGCCGCTGATATCATACAACCCAAGTTTTGCTGTCTCCTCGCTGTCCTTTGCCAATCCCTCTACATCAATAAGAGCAACCGCCCGATCAATCTGGTCAAGGATCGACTCCGGTCCTGTGATCGTCACTTTATCCGGATTAACCGTCATATCACCTAAAATATACCCATCTCTTACTTTAGAATCCCCTGTGCTTACCGTAAGGGAAAGGACTTTCTTTCCCGATTTTTCTCTCTGTATCTGAAGATTTCTCGGCGCCGCCTCCGCAGATTCATATTTTCCGGCATAATTCGGTATGGAAATCTTGATCGGAACAAGTCCTGTACTTGTATCCATCTCCTTTATATCCGCTGTCGCGACAATATCTTCTTTTGTCAGTTTCTGCCGCACTTGTCTTGTCGCCGATACAACAACACTTACTTTTTCTTCCCCAAGCACCTGATAGGTATCGCCTGCCGATAAAATAATATCCTCATTTATAATCGTTACCGGAACCTCGCTGAAAGTCTGTGTACTTACGGGATTATCAAGATTCACAACAATAAGCCATAAGAACGCCGCAAAAATAACCGCTATGATCTTTAATCCCAAATTATCCGTAAACTTATATTTTTTCATTTTCTGCGCCATCCTTTCCGCAAGAAAAACCGCTTTGACTCGGCATTTCTATACTGAATCTGACTAAGACGCTTTCTCAATTCTTCCCTTGTAATCCCTCTGTCAAGCTGACCGCCCATAGCTACGGAAACAAGACCTGTTTCCTCCGACACCGCGATTACAAGAGCATCACATACCTCACTCATTCCCAAAGCCGCCCTGTGCCTCGTTCCGAGATCTTTGCTGATGCGCATATTATCAGAAAGAGGAAGGTAACATGTAGCCGAAGTAATCCGGTCTCCTCGTATAATAATCGCTCCGTCATGAAGCGGTGTATTATGTTCAAATATATTGATCAAAACCTGAGGTGACACCTTACAGTCCAATTCAATTCCGGTCATTTCATATTCTGTAAGCTGAATCGCCTGCTCTACTACGATCAAGGCTCCTGTACATACTTTTCCCATTTCAAAACATGCCGTCACTATACCTTCTGCTGTCTGATCAGAAAAACGTTCATTCTCTCTGTTTTTATCAAACGGATTAATATTGCTAAGCAGGTTTTTCTCTCCGAGTTTTTCAAGCGCACGACGCAGTTCCGGCTGAAACACCACTACAGCCGCAATAGCCAGTACGTTGATCGACTGCGCCGCCAAATACAAAATCGTATGCATCTGAAAAATCCATGCCAAAAGAATAAATACCCCCAGCATAATAATTCCTCTAAGAAGCATCCACGCTTTTGTATTCTTGATCCAAAGCATGATCTCATACACGATTACGGCAACGATCAGTATTTCGATCACATCTTTAATATGGATGTTAGGAAAATACATTCCATTTGTATAATTGTCTAAAATACTTTTTATCCAATCTAACATACCGTAATCACCACCTTACCGTTTACTTCGATTTACTCCGGTCTTTGTTTTTCCAAACCGAGTTCTTTACTCAAACTTCTTGTCAAAAGAATATCATCCGCATCATTCTCTGTATTTATATTGTTCAAATCCGCATCTTCTCTGATCACCGTCGTTTCCTGAGGCTGGTTTTCAGTAATCCGTTTTACCTTCTTTTCCGGAACGGCTACTCCGACTTTAGGAACGGCTTTTACATAATAATAGTATTCATCATCCTCAAACTGGATATTCTCCGTACGAGAATAATCTACGGAAAAGAAAAGAAGTTCCAGCACAAGTCCTGTCACCGCGCCAAGAACCGCGCTCAATATAATTTCTATATAAGATATATTTGTACTTAATACAATATTACCTGCCGCTGAAACAACAACCGTTACTGCCGCTCCCGCTGCCGACGCAATTTTCCAAGAATGATCCACACCTCTTGTACGGACAAAATTCACAACAAGAATTCCTATCGTCACTGCCATGACCATAAGCCACATTTCTTTACTTGCAAGCACTTGCTTTGTAAAACTCATCAAATTAGCCGCTATACCGGATGCATCTGCCTCCTTTAGCGCTGCCGCGGATACTTTCACATAATCTGTCATATAATAGGTGATAATTCCGCATGATGCAGGAACAATCCACACCGGCGATCCAAGCAGACCGAATGCAATCGGGATTACAAACGGGATTTTCAAACTAAACGCAAGTCCCGAAATCAACACAAGCCATGCTTTTTTCGGGGTAAAACGAAAATAGAAAATATACATTAAAATAAAAATGACGAGCGCCACAAGCGCAATCGGAAGCGACAACGCATAAAAATGTGCGAGTATCAATGCTGTCGCCGCTAAAACGGTAATTGTCATCGGAAGAAATGTACAGATCACTGCCAATCCCAATGTGCAAAAAACTGAAGATGCCGGCTTCATAAAACCTATGTTAGAGTTGATAACCCAAAACAAAACCAGCCCTGTCACAAACTGCAGCCCTTTTTGAATATAAATTGAATATAACGCATATATTCTCTGCAGCTTTTCTCTCCAAACAAGCAATGTACTCATGATTAATTTATCTCCTTCTTATTGTTGATCTTCTCGATTCTGGAAAGGTCTCTCAGATACTTTTTCACTCTCTGTTTTGCCTTGATATGCTTATTTTTATAAAAGCTTCCCGCACCGATTCCATATGCTATCAGCAGCGACACATAAGCGCCTATCGCCACCGCGGCAAAAACAAATAACTTTGCAAGCGTGATGCCTTCCATCGCAGCCTCTCCCCAACCGAGAAACAGCACTGCAACCGCCAATCCATAACCGACTGTGATCCAAATAAGCGTGACCCATGTATTTAAACTCGAATAATCTTTCTTATAATAGCTGCTGATCTTAAAATCTTCTTCTCCATAGTTTTTTTCATAAATAGCAGCCCGAGTCATCAAACGTATTTTCCTCTTATCTAACATGACGTCTTCCCGTCCTCCTATGTATTTTCCGAAATCCATATACTATATTCCAAATACGGTAAATAATTACATATGTATGATTATTATATCATATATTTAAATACCTTGTCCAATGCTTATAGTCAAAAAGTACACATTTTGCGCCCCTGCCTTTTTTAATATTTTTGCTGCCTGCTCTACTGTCGCTCCCGTTGTATAAATATCGTCGATCAGAAGCACATTCGCCACAGGTTTCCATCTTTCTGACAAAGCAAATGCATCCCTTAGATTTCCCATTCGTTCCTGCCTGTCCAACTTTTTCTGCGCCGTCGTTTTTTTCACTCGAAACAAAGCATCTGACACTAGAGACACTCCTGTCTTTTCCGACAAACATTTTGCTATAATCTCCGCCTGATTATACCCTCTTTTTCTCTTTCGAGATTTGTGCAGAGGAATGGGGATAATTTCCTCAATTCCCCATTTTATAACTTGATCTTTATAAGCTTGTGCCATTTCTGCCGCAAACAATTCTCCCCAACTGCGCTTATTATTATATTTGAATTTATATATCGCCGTTGATACCGGTTCTTTATGAAGCCACAAACTTCGCCCCTGGGTAATATGCGATGTTCTTTTTGCACAATCCGAACAATATTCTTTATATTCATCTTTTATCGGCTTCCCACATCTCATACATCTTGGCTGTCTGACGTATATAATCTTCTTTTTACACTCCGCGCAAACCCCTTCCGGCGAAATTTCCCCGCAGAAAGGGCATACTTTCGGATATAGCAGATTTAAAATTCTTGTATACGTTCCGCCAAACTTGTATACCGCGCCTGTTCGTTTTTGTTTTGTATCATTTCCTGAAATACTGCCTCACTCCCTACAATCGTCAAACATTTTTTTGCCCTTGTCACCGCAGTATACAACAGATTCCGGTTATAAAGAAGCTTCGGGCCCGGCAAAAGAGGAATGATAACTGCCGGATATTCGCTCCCCTGTGACTTATGTACGGTAATTGCATATGCCAGTTCCAGTTCTTCTGTCATATCAAACCCATATTTTACTTTTCGAGATTCGTCAAATTCTACCTCTATCGTTTCCGTATACTCGTTAATCTCTGTAATCACTCCCATATCTCCGTTAAACACACCGGTTCCTTTGTCTACCGTCAGACCGAATTTTGTAGATACTTCCCACTCGATTTGATAATTATTTTTAATCTGCATTACTTTATCGCCTTCTCTGAACAGCCTGCCGTTAATCTCACGCTGCGCCTTTTTCGGTTCTTCCGGATTCAAGTATTTCTGAAGGATTTCATTTAAACGTTCTACCCCAAGAAGTCCTTTTCTCGTCGGCGTCATAACTTGGATCTCGTTTTGATCTGCCCCTACATACTTCGGAAGCTTTTTCTGGATAAGCATGATCACAATACCTATGATCGTATCTGCATCCTGTCTTCGTAAGAAGAAAAAATCTCTGCTCTTATTATCGGGAATAACCGGCTCTCCTGCATTGATTTTATGTGCATTTACTATAATATCACTTTCTCCTGCCTGACGAAAAATACGAGTCAGTGTCACAACAGGAAACCGATGCGATGCAATGATATCTTTCAATACGCTTCCCGGTCCCACAGACGGAAGTTGGTCTACGTCTCCTACAAGTATCAGTCTTGTCCCCGGTATAACTGCAGACAAAAGCGCATGCATCAATGTCAGATCAACCATAGACATTTCATCAATAATAATCACATCCGCTTCAAGGGGATTCTGCCGATTTCTTAAAAATCCTCCCGAATTTTCCGCTTCTTCGGGATTTACATTCACTTCCAAAAGACGATGGATCGTCTGCGCCTCATATCCGGTAGCTTCTGTCATTCTCTTTGTCGCCCTTCCGGTTGGCGCTGCTAAAAGAATGCTCATCCCTTCGCTCTCAAAAAAACGGATCATTGTATTAATTGTCGTTGTTTTTCCCGTTCCCGGTCCTCCGGTCAACACAAGCAAACCGTGTTTGATCGACTCAATCACCGCTGTATGCTGCTTAGGATCCAATTTGATCTCTTCTGCCCGCTCCACTTTACAGAGCCGTCTTTCCATCATTTCCTCCGGCATATCACAATTTATATTCAAATCATGAAGCATTTTCGCCGTATTCAATTCCATATAATAATAATGTGCCGGGTAAATCCTGATTTCATTTTCATTTTTGTTTTCATTGACACATTCTTTCATAACCACTTTTTTCTCAATGCACAGATCCATCACATGCTTTTCTATATCGTCAATCTCCACTTCCAAAAGCGTTCTTGCACGACGTAAAAGTTCCTCCTGAGGAAGATAGATATGCCCTTCTCCTACTGCCTGCTGCAATGTATAAAACAGTCCGCTTTTAATCCGGTAATCGGAATCTGTATGGATTCCGATGCGTGCCGCAATCTCATCTGCGGTACGAAATCCGATCCCCTCAATATTATCCGCAAGTTCATACGGATTTTCTTCCATCACTTTGTATACACGCATACCATAATGATTATATATCTTTGCTGCCAATTTCGCAGAAATTCCATACTTTTGAAGATAGATCATTGCCTTTCGCAAATCCTTTTTATCTTCTAACTGTGATGAAATCTCTCTTGCTTTACGCTCGCTGATTCCTTTGATTTCGGCAAGACGCTCCGGTTCTTCTTCTATGATACGAAAAGTATCTTCTTTAAACTTCCTGACAATACGTCCCGCCAGAGCCGCCCCGATTCCTTTAACGGCTCCCGATCCAAGATACCGTTCTATGGATACGAGATCTTCCGGTTCTTTCACAACGTGAGACATTACCTTCAACTGATTTCCATACACACTATGAGTCACATACTCCCCCGTTATTTCCAACAGTTCCCCTTCTGTAATGTAATTAAAATTCCCCACACAGGTCACTTCTCCGTCATCATTTTCCAAATGAAACACTGTATATCCGTTTTCTGCATTCCGAAACACAATGTGACCTACATATCCCGTAACTTTTTCCACAGATCTTTCCTCTTTCCGTTATTGTTTTCCACAATATTTCGCTTTATATCCACATTATAACAGGGATGTGCCGTATTGCTCACATCCCTGCTCCTTCTCTCTCTTTGCCAAATCAGCTCTTCACGTCAGACTTCGCCCCGTCCGCTCATAAATTCAACAAATTGTCCTGTTCCGATCGCAACAACTTTCATCGGATCTTCCGCTGTCATCGTGTTAATGCCTGTCCTCTCCTCGATCAATTCCTCTAATCCGCGAAGCATAGAACCTCCGCCTGTCAAAACGATTCCACGGTCAAGTATATCTGCCGACAACTCCGGCGGAGTCTGCTCCAATACCGCTATCACAGCTTCAACAATCTGCCCGGTGGCTTCCCTCAAAGCCTCCTCTGTCTCCGAAGAAGTTACCGTAACAGTTTTCGGTAATCCTGTTACAAGGTTTCTTCCCCTAACCTCCATAGTCTCTTCCTCTACAAGAGGATATGTTGTTCCTATCTTTATCTTTATATCTTCCGCCGTTCTTTCACCGATCAGAAGATTATGTTTTTTACGCATATAACGGACGATTGCCTCATCAAAATCATCTCCCGCCACCTTAATCGATGTATTCACAACAGTGCCGCCCAGTGAGATTACCGCAATATCCGCAGTACCTCCGCCGATATCTACAATCATATTCCCACATGGCTTTGCAATATCAATTCCCGCGCCAATCGCGGCCGCTACAGGCTCTTCAATCAAGTGCACTTCCCGCGCACCTGCCGCATAAGTAGCCTCTTCTACCGCTTTCTTTTCCACTTCTGTGACACCACTGGGCACACAGATACTAATACGCGGTTTTTTGAATGTTCTCTTACCAAGCGACTTTCGGACAAAATATTTGATCATCTTTTCTGTCACTGTATAATCCGAAATCACGCCCTGCCTGAGAGGACGAACCGCAACGATATTCCCAGGCGTCCTTCCGAGCATCAGTCTCGCTTCTTCCCCGATCGCTTTGATTACATTCGTATCTCTGTCAAACGCGACAACTGATGGTTCTTTCAAAACGACTCCTTTGCCGCGGACATAGACAAGCACACTGGCTGTTCCCAGATCTATTCCGATATCTACCGACATATTCCATTCTCCCTTCTAAATCTTTATACTCTTTTCCCGCTGACATCTCCTCAAAAACGAAAATGTCTGTATCTCTCCCCAAACAGGTCTTATCATTCACATATTTCCAGACCGGATGATACCCCTGCATCCAATCTGCATTCTTTAGTATAATCGACTCAACAAAAAATGAAAACCCTTTTTTTTAATTACATGATACTTTTTACAACTTTTTTATAATTTTTATTGTAACAGTTCAGCCCTACAGTGTACGGAAAGCACAAAACATGCTCTCATGTTTTCGCTAACGGACATCTGTATGCGACAAGCGCACATTTATGAGCGAAACAGTGGCGCCGGCCACAATAAGCACACAGCGTGATTTTATGAATGGCGCAGACTGAACTGTTATTTTTTATAACTACAGTGTTTTCTACAGCATCTTCTTTATATACTTCCCTGTATAGGAATTTTCATTCTCTGCCACATCTTCCGGTGTTCCGTGTGCAACGACCGTACCACCGCGTTCTCCGCCTTCCGGACCGATATCAATAATGTAATCTGCTGTTTTTATAACATCCAGATTGTGTTCGATTACAATAACCGTATTTCCGTCATCTGTCAGACGCCGCAAGATCTCCGTCAATTTATGCACATCCGCAAAATGAAGTCCTGTCGTCGGCTCATCCAAAATATACACAGTTTTTCCTGTACTCCGTTTACTAAGTTCCGTTGCCAGCTTAATGCGCTGTGCTTCACCTCCGGACAATTCTGTAGAAGGCTGTCCGAGACGGATATAAGAAAGACCTACATCGTTCAATGTCTCTATCTTGCGCCTGATACTCGGAACATGAGCAAAAAATTCCAACGCCTCTTCCACTGTCATGTTGAGAATATCATAAATCGTTTTCCCTTTATATTTTACTTCCAAAGTCTCTCGATTATATCGCTTTCCCCCGCAAACTTCACACGGAACATATACATCAGGCAAAAAATGCATTTCGATTTTAAGAATGCCGTCTCCCGAGCACGCCTCGCAGCGTCCGCCTTTCACATTAAAACTAAACCGCCCTTTCTTATATCCGCGCGCTTTTGCATCCGGAGTTGCCGCAAACAAATCTCTTATCAGATCAAACACACCTGTATAGGTTGCCGGATTTGACCTTGGGGTTCGCCCGATCGGCGACTGATCGATATCAATCACCTTATCTACCTGATCTAACCCTTCTATTTTTTTATGTTTTCCCGGAATTGTTCTCGCGCGATTCAAATCACGTGCAAGCCTTTTATACAAAATTTCATTTACAAGAGAGCTTTTTCCCGAACCTGAAACTCCGGTAACACAAGTCATAACTCCAAGAGGAAATGACACATCGATATTTTTCAAGTTGTTTTCCCGGGCGCCGACCACCTTCAACCATCCCTTAGGCTGTCTGCGCTCTTGCGGAACCGGAATTTTGATCCTTCCCGATAAGTATGCGCCTGTAATCGAATTTTCATTTTTCATGATCTCTTTCGCATTTCCGACGGCAACAACCTCGCCTCCGTGTTCTCCCGCTCCCGGTCCTATATCTACAATATAATCCGCCTCCATCATTGTATCTTCGTCATGCTCTACGACTATCAGCGTATTTCCCAGATCACGAAGATGCTTTAATGTTGCAAGAAGCTTGTCATTATCCCGCTGATGAAGTCCTATACTTGGCTCATCCAAAATATATGCTACTCCTACAAGACCCGATCCGATCTGCGTTGCCAGACGTATTCTCTGCGCCTCACCGCCTGAAAGTGTTCCGGTAGCGCGGGCCAACGTCAAGTAATCAAGTCCCACATCCATAAGAAATTTGATCCGAGCTCTGATTTCTTTCAAAATCTGCCCTCCGATGAGCATCTGTGTTTCTCCTAATACAAGCTCTTCAAGAAAATTTTGCAATTTTCCGATAGACATCGACGTTACTTCTGCAATATTTTTTTCTCCGACGGTTACCGCCAAAGCTCCCGGTTTCAGACGTTGCCCGTGGCATGCCGAACACGGAGTTATGTTCATAAATGTCTCATATTCGGCTTTCATCGTCTCCGAACCGGTTTCTTTATATCTGCGCTCTACGTTTTTAATCAACCCTTCAAACGCAACATCATAAACGCCTTCGCCTCTCTGGCCTTTATAAAATACTTTCACCTCTTTCCCGTTTGTGCCATGAAGAATAATATCATGAATCTTCTTCGGATATTTTTCAAACGGTGTGTCCAGATCAAATTGATACTCTCTGCACAGCGCCTGAAGTATCGCATGAGTAAAACTTGATTTGTCTGTACAAGACTGCCACCCTAATACCGCTATTGTACCTTCATTAATCGACAATGACGGATCCGGAATCATCAAATCCTCTGAAAACTCCATCTTATATCCTAATCCATAACATGTCGGACATGCCCCAAAGGGATTATTAAATGAAAAACTTCTTGGTTCGATCTCTTCGATACTGATCCCACAATCCGGACAGGAAAAGCTCTGACTGAAATTCAACATCTCCCCGCCGATCACATCTACACTGAGCAAACCTTCCGATAAATGCAGAACACTTTCCACAGAATCTGTTAACCTCTTCTCAATCCCCTGTTTTACGATCAATCGGTCAACAATAATCTCAATATTATGTTTCAAGTTCTTGTCAAGAATAATCTCTTCCGTCAATTCGTACATATTTCCGTCTACACGTACACGCACATATCCGCTTTTCTTTGCTTTTTCCAATAATTTTGCATGTGTTCCTTTCCGGCCTCTTACGACCGGAGCAAGAAGCTGGATTTTCGTTCCTTCCGGCATTGACATAATTCGATCAACCATCTGATCGACTGTTTGCTTTGAAATTGCTTTTCCACATTTAGGACAATGAGGAATTCCGACTCTTGCATATAAAAGTCTGAAATAATCATAAATTTCAGTCACTGTTCCGACCGTAGATCTCGGATTGTGATTTGTCGACTTTTGATCAATGGAAATTGCAGGCGACAGTCCCTCTATGCTTTCCACATCCGGTTTCTCCATTTGCCCCAAAAACTGTCTTGCATAGGAAGATAATGATTCCATATATCTTCTCTGCCCTTCTGCATAAATCGTATCAAACGCGAGGGAAGATTTGCCCGAACCGCTCAATCCTGTAAGTACAACAAGTTCGTTCCGGGGAATGTCCACATCTATATTTTTAAGATTATTCTCATTCGCTCCCCTTATTTTGATATATTTCCGAACATCCATTTTCGTACTCATAATCCGTCTTTTTCCTCCCTGTAGTCATATTTTATTTTGTATTTTATCCTTCTATTTCATTCAACATTTTTTCAATTCTGTCAACTTATCCCGCAATTCTGCCGCGCTTTCAAAATTCAGTTCTGCCGCCGCTTTCTTCATCTGTTTTGTAAGATCGGCAATCAGCTTTTTAAGTTCTTTTACGCTCATAGATTCCGGATCTTTTTCCAGTTTCAGCTCCTCTGCCGCAACTTTTTTAGAAATACTGATCAGGTCGCGTACTGATTTTTGAATCGTCTTTGGTGTGATACCATGCTCTTCATTATATTTCATCTGAATCTCACGACGCCGTTTTGTTTCATCGATCGCCAGCTGCATAGATTCCGTTATCTTATCCGCATACATAATAACATGCCCTTGTGCATTACGCGCCGCACGTCCTATTGTCTGTATCAATGACGTTTCCGAACGCAAAAATCCTTCCTTATCCGCATCCAATATCGCTACAAGCGTAATTTCCGGAATATCCAGACCTTCTCGCAAAAGATTGATTCCCACAAGCACATCAAATACATCTAAACGCATATCACGAATAATCTCTGTACGTTCCAGTGTATCCACATCCGAATGCAAATATTTCACACGAATTCCCACCTCACGCATATAATCCGTCAAATCTTCTGCCATCCGCTTTGTCAGAGTTGTTACGAGAACTTTATTCTTTTGGGAAATTTCTTTGTTTATTTCCCCGATCAGATCGTCTATCTGACCTTCTACAGGACGCACGACAACTTCCGGATCGAGCAGTCCGGTCGGACGAATCACCTGTTCCACACGGAGAAGCTCATGTTCTTCTTCATATACTCCCGGTGTTGCAGATACAAATAACGCCTGGTTGATCTTGCTCTCAAATTCTTCAAAGTTCAGCGGACGGTTATCCTTCGCAGACGGAAGACGAAATCCATAATCTACCAAGGTAGATTTTCTTGATTGATCTCCGTGATACATACCTCCGATCTGAGGAATGGTTTTATGCGATTCATCAATCATAATAATAAAATCATCCGGGAAATAATCTATCAATGTATATGGCGCCTGCCCGGGACTAAGTCCTGCCAAGTGCCGCGAATAGTTTTCGATTCCGGAACAAAATCCGGTTTCTTTCAACATTTCAATATCAAAATTTGTTCTCTCTGCAATTCTCTGCGCTTCCAAAAGTTTATCTGCATGTTTAAACTCCTTCACACGCTCATCCAGTTCTTTTTCTATATCATTTACAGCACGCTTTATGTTTTCTTTATCCACCACATAATGTGACGCCGGGAAAATCGCCACATGTGACAATTCGTCTTTGACCTCTCCTGTCAAAATATCAATTTCCGTAATCCGCTCAACTTCATCTCCGAAAAATTCGATACGAATCGCCACATCGCTCTCATACGCCGGTATGATCTCCACCACATCGCCGCGAACACGGAAAGTTCCGCGGTGAAAATCCATGTCATTACGGTCATACTGGATTTCTATCAATTTTGCCATAACCTCGTCTCTGTCTTTTGTCATGCCCGGGCGTAAAGAAATCACCATATTCTGATAATCTACAGGACTTCCCAAACCATAAATACACGATACACTGGCAACTATGATCACGTCCCGCCGTTCCGTCAATGCCATTGTGGCAGATAAGCGAAGCTTGTCAATCTCATCATTGATGGAAGAGTCTTTGGCAATGTATGTGTCCGAGGACGGAACATAAGCTTCCGGCTGGTAATAGTCGTAGTAGGATACAAAGTATTCCACCGCGTTGTCAGGGAACATCTCCTTGAATTCCCCGTACAACTGTGCCGCCAGAGTCTTATTGTGAGCGATCACAAGTGTCGGTTTCTGAAGCTGCTCTATGACATTTGCCATCGTAAAAGTTTTTCCGGAACCCGTAACCCCTAGTAAAGTCTGGCATTGATTGCCTTCCTTGAAACCTTTTACCAACTGTTCGATCGCCTGCGGCTGGTCACCAGTTGGCTTATATGGGGCTTTCAAAATGAATTTATCCATAGCAAAATCCTCCTTTGTGACTTTTCGTACGTTTACTGTCAGCCACATTTTCAAATATATTCGTAACAGGATTCGTCACGAAACCGCAAAATCTATGCCCCATACACGTCTTTTTCAAGTCGCATCGAGTAAAAGTCACAAAATAGATTTTTGCGGACAAAACATCACTTGATAATACAGAATAATGCCAGACGGTATCTAACATCTTTCTGCTATGTAACAAACCCATTATAACAAAACAATTTTTAAAAGTATATAGATTAGAAAAAGAAAAAGTACAAATGTTCGATTTTTCTCATTCGTACTTTTTCTTTTTAGTATTCGTTTTCTGTTTTCTTTTTACTCAGGCTGCCAGTAGATATTCGTCTACAATGCCATCAATTTCTTCCATATCAGAGTAATCATAGTATTTATCTTTCCGGCGTTTTGGCATGACTTCTTCCATAAATGGCTCTATCACATCCAAACAATCCTCAATGATCTCTGTTGTATCTCCATACACATCTGCTGTAATGATTTCTTTTGAATGTCCCAGCATACTTGCAATTCCCTTGATATTAAAATCATTCTTTAACAGAATTGTTGTGTATGTATTTCTCAACTGATGAAAGTGTATATCCGGCAATCCCAACGACACAAGCAGTTCTTTGTAATATTTGTGATGATAACTTTTACTTCTTGGGTTTCCATAAGTAGAACAACAGATATAATTCCAATCACGAAACTCTCGTTTTCGCCTCCTGCGATTCTTTTCATAAATCTTCCGTTGTTCTAAAATTGCCTCAAACACATAATCCGGTATCGGTAATTCTCTTACACTGGACGGTGTTTTTGTTTTAATCTCCTGCTTAGTCAACATCTTTGGTTCAAAATCTTCTGCCTTAGAATTCGGTTTCTTCCCCAACTGTCTCTGTACTTTTAATGTCTGATTGATATAATCTACATCACTATATTTCAAACCGTTAATCTCTCCTCGGCGCAAGCCCATCAATACAGCAAATAAAATCTGCATATGAATGGGTGTTTCTTTACTCGCCTCGATCAACTGAAATACCTGTGGTAAAGTAAGTGTTTTTTTCACATCAATATTTAGGGTACGATATGCTTTCTTTTTGATCTTTTTCGGAAGCATCACATCTTTCGCTGCATTTTCACTGACAACATTTTTTGATTTTGCATACTCCAAAGCTGTCTGCATGACTGTTTTCGTTAATCGGGCAACCGACTCCGACTGTTCTGCTACTACATTATAAAATTTACGAATATAGCCTTGATTCAAAGTCTGCATATACATTTTTCCAATTTGAGGAATTGCATAGTTGTAAACAACATTTTTATAACTCCCATAAGAATCATCGGTCAACTCCAGTCTCTTCACATCTTCCAGCCAGAACTCCAGAAAATCAGCCACTTTAATCTTCCCATATACAATATAGGTTCTGTCATGAAGTTGTCCAATAATCTCATCCCTTATCGCATTTGCCTCACGCTTTGTTTTATATCCGGAATGTTGTTGTGTTGTTGATGTATCATCCGCAAAGGTTAGACGCACACGAAATCCATAGCCTTTTTTAATCGTTGTAACGGAGTAAACTTTATAATCCACATATTGCTTAAATTCAAACTTCTTTCCCATATTATCCCTCCGTTCCCGTTTTCTCCGGTACAAAAGTGTCATTCATAAATGCCATAATCTTATCTTTCTCATCCATCACTTCACAATAATATTCATAAGTAGTGTGAATAGAACTATGCCCTAACAGACCGGATATTTTCACAAGAGGGACGCCGCGTTCTATCAAAATTGTCGCAAACATATGGCGCAGTCCATGAACGGTAATCTTAGGCAGTCCATTTCTCTCGCATAATTTCGTCAAAGCTAAATTAAATGCCGATGTGGAATGTGGTTTCCCATCTGGTCTGCAGCACACATAACCATGATCCTCATAGAAATCTTTTCTCCATGCTTTTTCCGTCTCTATCTTCTGTCTTCTGCACTCCACTTCCTCCATAACGGCTTTTGGAACCCGTAAAATACGGAAGCTATTTTCCGTCTTCGGATCGCGTTCCGTCACACCATATTCTTCAACATGATAGCCGTCCTTTAATTTAGGATTTGCCACAAGCTGCCTACTGATTCTGACCGTTCTCTTTTCAAAATCAAAGTCTGAAAATTTCAGCCCCATGATTTCACCTTTTCTCAATCCACAAAACAGAGCTAAAAGCATTTCTAAATACCACGGATTCAAATATGCCGCATGTAACAACACCTTTATCTTTTCTTTGCTCAAAATACGGATTTTGGGTTTCGGTCTCGGATATGATTTTGTTTCCGGCACTGGATTATACTTGATAAATCCATCAAAAACTGCATCTTTCATTGCCAAGCTTAAGAGTTCTCTTCCTTTATTTCCAGCCGAAACACAAATTTTCGATGCTCGCTCCAACAATGTGTCCAGATACTCTACTGTCACATATTTTAATTTGATGTCTGCTTCCATGTTCGGCAACAACAAATTATACAAAGTGTACGCACCAATCATTTTCGTTGTTGTTTCAATTCGCAATGAATAAATATGTTCAAACCAGTATCGTAGGAACTCCCCAAACATCACATCTGTGTTTTTTAAATGCGCAACCTGTAACTCTCTCTGCCTGTCTTTATAACATTCTTCATATTCCCAGTAGCTTTTCTCTGCCTCTTCCGGTGTAGCAAATCCTCCCTTTTTCCCATACTTCGTTGTCATATCATCCAACAATTCTTTTGTTCTGTGGTACCATGAAGTTCCATTAAAGAAAACTACTCTTTTCTCATTTTGAAGTTCTTTCCTTTCAATATTTTTCTGCTTCATCTATTCCTCACTTCACTTCTTTCACTCCTCCCCACTTAACCATTTTTCAAACGATACGCAGGGAATTCTGTAACTTTTTCCTATCTTGATGACACGAAACGGTTTCTGCTTCTGATAAACCTCATCCAGAAATTCATAAGTTTTTGTTCTTCCTATGCCGAGCAGTTTCTGAATATCCTCCGCATCATATACCTTTTTTGATATATCAAATGTATTTTCCATAACACTCCTCCTCACTTTCAAAACAGCAGAAGGACTGTACGCTTATAACATAACGTACAGTCCCAGAAACGTCTAATGTGCGAATTTTTCAATCGCACACTTGACATCCTTATTTTCTTTTTATCGATATTTCTTCCTTATTAAATAATCATACCCTTTCCTGCTCTGACAAAACATACACACTTCTTTCTTCCTTTGTCCATAATCTGCTCTTTTGATAAAATGTTCCGGCGATTCATAAAAGACTTTTGCACACACTGGGCAAAGGCATAACTGGATCGGCTTATCCAGTTTTCTCACGCCGGTACTCGTTCGCAGCGCTTTGTCCACTTTTGACATCTGCTGTTTGTCCAAAATTCCCACATACTCTCTCAGCCGGCTTTTATCAATCGTCCGCACCTGTTCTAAAAGTACCACGGAATTTTTCTCCAATCCTTTCCGATCCCTCAGTATCACATGTGTCGGAAGTTTCGTTTTTGGCTGACTTGTAACCGCTGCTACAATCACAGTCGGGCTATACGCATTCCCCGTATTATTCTGAATCACAAGGACCGGGCGGACACCGCCCTGCTCACTTCCCACAACCGGACTTAAATCCGCATAATAAATATCGCCTCGTCTGATTTCTCTTTCTTCCATTGTGTTCCTCCTCCATTGCAAAAATGCTCCTCGGATATTTCCTTATGTGTTGCAGAGACAGCACCATACGAATACTGTCTCTGAATTTATGTATCAGCCGGATTCCAGATGGTCTATCACTTCATCGTCAATGACTATTCCTGATCTTTCATCCGGCTACCATTTCTTTGCCTAAATCAAGCCTATTTGTCCCCGACACCCCGGCTTCATGTGTAAAGATACACGGGAAATCATCAAACGACTGACTGCGAATCAGTTCCACGGGAATCACACCCCTCCGGGGATCACCCGAAGCTGCCCTCACTTGTTGCGGTATCTTCGTTTCCATGAGTAAACATTTTTTGAAAATCCTTCGCATACACGACTTTATGACCGGACAGGAGTATCATTATCCCTGCTGTCTGTCATCGCCCTGCCAGTAGCAATCTGACAGTCATAATCAATCTTATTCGCTCCATGAATGAAACAAATCAGACGGAAACTGTTTCTTTTCTCTTCGTGTGGGATTTCGCTGCCTTTCTCTCATTCACATCATGGCGGATTATTTCATATAGCTTACGCTCATCACGATAACAGCAGGAACGTGCCTGATGAATGGATATCCAATTATCAAGGTGCGCCTATTTACCATTTATCGGAAAACAGGCGAGAAATGATCTTCCTCACTTGTTTCCCACTTTTTGGGCTAAAAGTAGCCTATAAAATGTTATTTTTCTAACTCTTTTTTTAGCTTTTCCAGGGCAGCGTCAATCGAACGCTTCACCGGCATCTTCGTACATCCCTCTAATTTTGCAATCCGCTCATATGTCATACCATCATAAAAATATAAAATCAGTCTGCGTTTCTGAATCTCCGGGAGTTTTTGTATTGCCCGGTGCAGCCTTTCCACAAGTAACTTCTCCAGCACTACATCTTCCACACTTTCCAGCTTCTGTATTGCCCGTCCATTTAGCGCATGCTCCCAAATTTCAGAATGCTCTATGTATTTGTCCCACTGATGTAAGTAAGAAATATCCCGTAGTTCAAATTCATCAAATACTTCATAGAGTTCCCGACTGATTTCAAATGCTTGCTTTTTATGTTCTCCGTCTAAAAACTCAATATAGTAACTTCCGTTTCTTTCACAAATGCTGTACGGATTGTATTTATCTTTTCTTCTTTTTGGATGTTTTCCTTCCATGTCCTTTCCTCCGATCTGAAAATTTTTATGAAAATTTCAAATCGAAAGGCGGACCTCTGATTTCCTGAAACCAAACCGGTTTCAGCTCAATCAAAAAGGGACATTATCCTCAACCGCATTGATAAAGCAACAAATAAAATCAAAAAAATCAGGTGCATTACAAAACAGAATCAAACCGTCTTGTAGTACACCTGCATTCCCAAACCATTTTTCTATATGAAATTGACTTTTTTTAATCGTTTATCAATGACATCCCCCTGAACCTTTCCTCCCATACATCCCTCTCTCATGTATTACACTGTACATTTTTAGTCCATTACAGGTATATTCATAACCGATAACGTGTACTGTAAACTATACACGAGGTGAATTGTAATGGATAAAATAAGAGAAAATCTCGGAATTGTAGTCAGAGAAGCCCGTGAGAAAACCGGACTCACACAATCTGAATTGTCTGAAAAACTCGGTTTGGGTGATAAAACTATTTTAAACATAGAAAACTTCCGTGGAAATCCAAAATTTGACAGCTTGTATCCTCTTGTCAATTTTCTCAAAATTCCCGGAGATAAGTTATTCTACCCGGAACTGAAGGATGATGAACCAAATAAGCATCAACTACTTTTAGAAATTCAATCCTGCAATGACCGGGAAGCTGCTGAACTTCTTCGAGTTACCCGCTATATGCTGGAACTACTCCGCAAACGCAATTCCGATTCAGAGCAATAATCAGCCGAAGATTCATTTTGGCTGACTATTGCTCTTTCTACTATAAAAAGATTTTATAAAAGAAATCGGTAAAAACTTGGTAGTAAACTGGTGAGCATTTGGTACGTTTTGCGCATAAAGAAACGGTACTGATCACTTTAACCAGTACCGCTTCTCTCATTCATTCCATGACTGAATTTATAACCCACACCCCAAACATTCTCAATATAAGGTGTGCCTTTTGGATTCTCTCCCAGTTTCTTCCGTAATTGTTTCATCTGACAGGTCACTGCATTATCCACATCAACCGGTACTTCTTCACACCAGATTGATTGATAAATCTGCTCTTTCGTATATACCCATCCCGGATGCTCTGCAAGAAGAACAAGAATGTCAAATTCTTTTCTTCGCAGCTCTATCTGCCGGGATGCAATCTGAACTCTCCTGCATTTCAAATCAATTACCAACGATCCGAAAATAAAAATTGTATCACCTTCTTTTATAAAATTTTCACTCTTTCACATATATAATCTGCCACTAAAGCAACGTTTTTTTCAAATCAGCAATCCATGTCTTAATCGCCTGTGCCAATATAATTTGCTGATGAAGTACCGCCATACCTGTTGCCGGAACATCCTCTGCTTTTTCTTTCAATTTCTGATTCTCTTCCAAATAGTTTAAAAGAATCTCTATATTTATTTCTATCTCATCCAGGCATTCCTTCTGCTCTTCTTTAGACATGCTTTCTAAATTTACGATGACTGCATTGAAATCTAAAAACATATGGATCGGCTTTTTCGAAAGTTCATGCATTAGTTTTTCAAACTCTATCTCTCCACTTTCTGTCAAAGAATATACTGCTTTTTCCGGCATATTTCCTTCTTTTTCCGTTCGGCTGGAAATCAAACCTTTCTGTTCTAACTGAATCACTTTTTTATAAATAGAGGGTGTGCTGATCTTTACCCATTTTGAGATGCTCCGATATTCCACCAGCTTTTGAATGTCATATGCACTTAGTTCCTCTTTTTTTAACATTCCTAACACAATTAAGTCAATGGTCGCCACTTCTTTTTCCTCCTTCCGTCTTGACAACTACTGTAAATTATAGTAGTATAACTTTTGTATTTCAATTACTATATTTTATAGTAGTGTATTTTATATTATATGTCAAGTGAAAGGAGACCAAGACTATGAACAGTCAAAAACAAAAATTGGAATTACTTGGAAATGCCCCTATTCCCAAAGCACTCTTGGCTATGGGAATCCCAACCATGATCGGAATGCTGATCAATGCTTTATATAACCTTGTAGACGCATACTTTGTGGGCGGATTAGGGGAAAGTCAAATGGGTGCAATTTCTATCGTTTACCCTCTTGGACAAGTAGTTGTCGGTTTGGGATTATTATTTGGAAATGGAGCAGCATCCTATATTTCAAGATTATTAGGGCAAGGGAAAGAGGAACAGGCGAATAAAGTTGCAAGCACTTCGCTCTATTGCAGTTTATCCGCAGGTATCATTCTCATTCTTTTCTGCGTTGTATTCTTGAAACCGATCTTACTTCTTCTTGGTGCAACGAAAAGCATTCTCCCTTATGCAATGACTTATGCGGGAATTTATATTATTTCTTGTATTTTCAATGTATTTAATGTTACCATGAACAACATTGTCACAAGTGAGGGAGCCGCTAAGACTACAATGCTTGCCCTGCTGACCGGAGCAATTCTGAACATCGCTTTAGATCCGATTTTTATCTATACCTTTGATTTGGGTGTTGCAGGTGCAGCCATTGCAACTGCGATTTCACAAGTAGTATCTACACTCGTTTACCTATACTACCTTTTCAGTAAAAAAAGTATTTTTCGTTTCCACTTAAAAGATTGTTCCTTTTCCAAAGAGATTTTTTCAGAAATATTCAAAATTGGAGTACCTACCCTTGTATTTCAACTATTAACAAGCCTTTCCATTTCTCTGATCAACAATGCTGCCGGTACTTATGGAGATGCAGCTATCGCCGGAATGGGTGTTGTTACCCGGCTTGTTTCTATGGGTAGTCTGACTGTATTCGGCTTTATTAAAGGATTCCAGCCCATTGCAGGATATAGCTATGGTGCGAAGAAATATGAACGACTGTGTCAGGCAATCAAAACCTCGATCCTCTGGTCAACGATTTTTTGTGTCGTTGTAGGCTTCGGATTTTTCCTCTTTCCAACACAAATCGTTTCACAATTTACAACCGGAAATGCAGAAATGATCCACATCGGAGCTAATTCCTTACGCATCAACGGTATTACTTTTATGCTCTTTGGCTATTACACGGTATATTCTTCCCTTTTCCTTGCATTGGGGAAAGGAAAAGAAGGATTCTTACTTGGGGCATGCAGACAAGGAATCTGCTTTATCCCTGTTATCCTCATTCTTCCCACCATATGGGGATTAAATGGCATTTTGTATGCACAGCCAATCGCTGATGTCCTTTCTTTTCTCATCAGTCTGTTTATGGCGCTTTCTCTCCACAAACAGTTAAAATTGTCTGAAGTTCAAAACAACTAATTTATGACACCGAAAGCGGTACTGCCCTATTCTCAGTACCGCTTTCTTCTTACATTCCATGATTGAATTTATATCCCACACCCCAAACCGTCTCGATATAGGGTGTTCCTTTGGGATTATTTCCCAGCTTCTTCCGAAGTTGTTTCATCTGACAAGTCACAGCATTATCCACGTTGACTGGACGCTCATCTCTCCAAATCGACAGATAAATCTGCTCTTTTGTATATACCCAACCCGGATGCTCTGCCAGAAATGATAAAATATCAAATTCTTTTCTCCTCAGAACAATCAAATTGGCATCAATGTGTACCTGTCTGCTGTTTAAATCAATCCGTATTCTTTCAAATTTGAAAACTGCATCACCCCTGTCTGGCTGTTCATCCATCTTGTTTACTGCACTGTCCGCAACCGTTCTACCACACTTCCTTTATTAAAGAAATGTAGCACAACCACCGGAATTACCGCCGCTAAGATTAAATAGATTACTGCAATGAAAAGAGCCGGAACCAATGTAAACCGCAAGGTAAAATACCACATAGACGGGGAATTAAGAACATTCTTTAATACTGTCATCCCTAAAATCACTGCAAGCAAACCACCGATCACATCGGCACCTACTGCAAAATATAGTCCCTCATCCATAATCAGTCTGCGGAGCTGACGATTTGTCATGCCGATACTTTGCATGGCTGCAAATTCATGGCGACGGGTGATAATATTGGTAACCATCATATTAGTAAAGTTAATCAATCCGGCAAATGCCAAAATCACTCCGATCATACCGCCTACCAGCAGAACAATGTTTCGGTTGGATGCAAGCTGTTCCTGCAAAAGTTTTGTGGAAGTATAGGCAACAGACGTATTTTCTCCCGTAAAGTCTGCTAAAAATCCTTCCAAATTCTCTTTTTTCCCTTGTTCTGCATTAAAACTGTAACTGAAAATCGTTGGCTCTTCATAAAGTTCCTTGAACTTTGTGTCACTCATATAAAGAAATGGTGCATCGCCACCAATATAGGTCGCTCCATTTGCGCCTGCATAGGTTTCGTATTCCGTTGCCACAACCGTTGCTTTTGCTAAAATCGTACAAGTCTTTTCTTCTTTTCCATCTTTTGAAAACGTAATGGAATCTCCTACTTGAAGCTGTTGTTGCAGCTGCGTCTCGTTTTCCGCCTCTCCTGTAAGTCGGTCTATGATCGTTCCAACAATCACATAATCTCCGGTTTCCATTTTCTTTTTCAAAATATCTGGATTGTTCTCACCTTCATAAATCGTGACATCCTCCCAGAATGCTTCCGAAACACCAAACACATTTCCAAAATATCCATCTTCTGTTCCCGGAACTATCCGAAGAGACGATCCATTTTCATATGCTTTGCTGACATAATCTTCTTCCGTTTCCTCAGCGATACAAACCAGATCTTCAAACTTGTAATCTACCGTCACATCACTATCATCCCGTGTATTCCGATATAGGATTCTTTCCTTTTCCACGCCTTTTTGCTGATTGATCAGATTCACTACTGAATCCGGAAGTCCATCCTCTCGATACTGAAATGGAGAAACTCCATTGACTGCCACAGAATTGTAAACGGTAAAGTCTGTTTTCGTAGAACGGGAAATCCATTTTTCTTCATCCATACTCTGTGTGATCACAATAATAGAATTAAACAAAACGATGCACAGCAGCATGGATAGGACAATAAAAACGGATCTGCGTTTGTTCCTGCCAAGATTTGAAAATGCCATATAGGATAATTTTGCTCCATGTGTCCGTTTAGTCTTTTTTGTTTTCTTGTTTTCCTGACCAGTATAACGTATTGCTTCCAATGGCGATATTTTTGCCGCCTTCTTTGCCGGTTTTCGTGTACTGATGATTACGGTAAAAATTGTAAACACCGCTGCAATCAGAAAGATAAGGGGTGACACGGACACTTTCATGGCTTTCAAAGAATTTGCCTGGAAAAACTTCATCACAACCGGAAGAAGCATCTTGCTCACTAAAAATCCGAAGATCAGTCCCAGCGGAAGACCGATCAGCGTCAGCCAGATAGCCTGCCGGTTCACAATCTTTTTAATTTGCCTTGTAGATGTTCCGATTGTCCTGAGCAAACCGTACTGTCTCACATCCTGCATCACAGAAATATCGAAAATATTATAAATCAGCAGATACCCACTTACAACAAACAGCAGTACAAATACAATCGCTGACATCATCATGCCCGGCTGAAGCATGGCATTCCCAACCTGATTTTGTGAACAAGCAATATAATTGTCTCCATTCATCTGCTCCGGTTCTCCGCCCACTGAAAGTGCAAATTCCTGTAACTGCTTCTGTATGTGTCGCTTATCCTTCAATACCACATCTGCCATATACGTTCCGGCAATCTCCCGATCTTTCGCATAGGTATTGATAAAGAGATCCGGATTGTCTTTCAGAAACTGCTCAGAAACAATCATCAGACTTCCGGTATCGTTTGCAGCCTCCCACCAGCCGGAAACAACCATCTCATACTGATAGGATTTCCCGCGTAAGGTAAACTCTACCAGAACCCTTTCTCCAACCTTTGCTTTTACTCCCAACGCCTCCAGCGCCTGATCTGTTGTGGCAATCTCATTTGCCTCCTTTGGCGCCTTTCCATGTGTGGGCGTACAAAAGGTCAGTTCCTGCTGTACTGGATCCGCATAGTTTATCTCAATCATATGCCCGGAAGCGTTGGATGCAAAGCCAACAAACCGCCTGCATCCTGCCTCCTTGATAAAGTCACTGTCTTGCAGTTCTTGATATTGTTCTTCCGTCAGATACCGGATGTCCCCGTCCGCCTTACTTCCTTTCTGCATCTGCATAGAGAGCTGAATGGAGGAGGACATGCTAAATACCAACGAGGTAATGGAAGTAAACAGAAACGCAGTCAGCATGATTGCCAGTATTGCCGCAAGATTCCGGACTCTGTTTTTCTTAAAATACCGCTTGGATAACCGCTTGATTACTTCTGTATTGTTATTGCCAAATAATATATCATTCAAGTGATCCCTCCTGTTCTTTCAACTCCTAGTTATCAAAATTACGCAGTCGTTCAATCACCGTTTCATCCGAAATTGCTTTATAGACAATCGCCGGAACACTCAGACAGATTACAAAGATTGCTGCAATCAAGCCGATCACAAGAGCAACCGGGTATTCAAATACCGCATAGTTTGCCAGATGGGGAACAGCATCCGCCACCAGCAGCAGAAACGCATTACCAAAGGTCATAATCAGCAGCGTAGAAATCAGAGCATAAATGCCGCCTTCTAAGGTCAGGATCTTCACAATCTGTTTTTTCGTGGTACCGATACTTTCCATAATGGCAAATTCATTTTTTCTTGCTACTACACCTGTCAGCATCACATTAACGAAATTAACCAAGCCGATGACAATGAGCAATACTGCCGCACCATTTCCCAGCAAACTCAAAGAATAGTTCGTCTGTTCAAATAGTTCTTTCTGATTAACAGCTGATTTCATCTGCCACTCCGATGTAGTTAATGTACTGTTGATTGCCTGTAATTCACTGTCAATTCGCTCTAAATCGTTTAAATCCTTAATATCCACACCGATTGCAGAAATAATCGGTTCTTTTGTCAGGCGTTCCATACCCGTTTTGCTAACAAAAATAATATTCGGTACAATCTCAATATTCTTACGTCTACCAATTCCTTCGGTAAGCCTATCCTCATAATCATCATATCGAAATGCTCCGTCAATTAGAAAATCAGTTGCTTTTCCATCTGTAATGTCGGCACTCAACGTCAGCGTGTTCCCGACTAAAGCTGCATTCGGCGTATAATAATCGTTATCCGTTCCCGAAATTGCTGTTTCACCCCGTTTAAACGCTTCTATGTCAATCGGCTTATCCGGGTGATTTGCATTGTATTCTTCCAAAGCTTCCTCATTATTAAGCGTCGTAATGTAACAACCATACTCACCGGCATCTGCATATCCTCTTAACGCTGTCAGCATTTGCTCATAGGATTTTCCCTGTGCTTTATAACCGCTGTCCTCATATTTGATTTTCATAAAATCTGCCAATGCCGCCTCATCAAAGTCAATGCCTGCCCAGACTGTCTTACAAATATCTACGTTCTTAATTCCGTCAATCTGCTTAATCTGTTCTACAAAATGTTCATCAAACTGTGGTACTTCTTTGTTAAGCTGTTCCGGCTGCTCAAACTGAATATCGCTGTATTCAAAATGATAATCCATAGTTGCTTTAATAAAATTTTCGGCGGTCATACTTTTTATAACTCCGTTGGTACCTAAAATCATGGTGATCCCCATAAACAAGGACATAAATACAAGGATTGCACGTTTCTTATCCCGGAAGACATTATGAAATGCCATCACATGCAGCTTGCCACCATTGGTGGAATTTCTGCTTTTCGTTTTCTTCGGTGCGAAGTTCTGAAACTTCAGCGCCTCTACCGGTGAAATTTTCGCAGCCGCTTTTGCAGGTGCATTGCAGGCAATCCAAACCGTTACTGCCGAAAAGAGGATGGACAGAATATAAATCAGTGGGTGAAAGAACACTTCAGCATCCATCATCGACTTGCCTTCCTCAAACCCCTGATTCAAAACAAAGGGAACAATTCCAAAGGAAACGACAGTCGCTAACAAAATACCAATGGGAATCCCGATGCAGGCAAACTTCACTGCCTGACTTTTCACCAGCGATTTAATCTGTGTTTGCGTTGTTCCCATCGTTTTCATCAAACCGTAAAAACGGGTGTCCTTTGATATAGAAATATATAGGACGTTATAAATAAGAAGATAACCGCTGCCGATGATAAAGAATACTAAAAGGATTTCCATTGCGATCACCGAGCCGCTTGATGATTTCATCGAAACCGCACCGCTGAAAGATTGATTTTCATTTAACTCCACATCTCTTTGAATACGCATAAAATCATCTGGCATTTTATTCATAGACAAGGAGAGAACTCCGTCCTCCTCCATTGTATAGCCTGCATTTTTGCAATACTCCTCGGAAACAAAGCCCATTCCCGTACTGGTGTAGGAGTGAAACCAACCACTCAATGTAAATGTTCTCTCCTGCTCACCGTTTTTGTCATAGTAGGACAGAGGGATTTCCATATTCAGCTTCGGTTCCGTAATACCAAGCTGTGAAAGAGCGTCCTCTGACAGCATGATTTCATTTTCATCGGAAGGATATTTCCCTTCTAAATCTTTGATTGCTTCTTGATAATGTTCTTCCCATTCCGTATTGTCGTAATATTGAAGCGCGATAGAAAGTTCACGTCCCTCATCATTCTTCTCTGTAACAGAACCGACCATATACTGTGTGCCCACTGTTTTGACATACTCCAAATCCCGAATCTGCTGTTCCTGGGCTTTTGTTGGCATCGCAAGGGAAACATCGGCGGTTGTCCCTGCGGTACGTACTTGCATTAACTTCATGTTCTCCGCATAGTTAATACCTAAACTGAACACTGTGGTAATCATAAACGTGGTGAGGATGATTGCAAATACCGCGAACAGATTCCGAATACGGTTTGCTTTCATCATCCCTTTTTCCACGCGCTTTACTGCTTTTTTATTTCGGTTAGCGTGCATACCTCACACCTCCCGAAAGGACCTTGCCATCCTCAATACGAATGATACGGTCTGCCATCCTCGCAATCTCCTCATTATGGGTAATCATAAGGATGGTCTGGTCGAACTCATGGCTGAGTGACTGCATCAGCAGAATCACGTCCATACTCGTTTTAGAGTCCAAGTTGCCCGTAGGTTCATCTGCCAGAATAATCGCAGGCTTTGTTGCCAGAGCCCTGGCGATCGCAACTCTCTGTTGCTGACCGCCGGAAAGATTATTTGGCATATTCCTCAGTTTCTTCTGTAAACCAAGTTCATGTATAATCTCTTTCACAAAATCTGTGTCTGTCCTGCCACCGTCAATTTCAATGGGATACACAATATTCTCATACACATTGAGGACGGGAAGCAGGTTATAATTCTGAAAGACAAAACCGATATTCCTTCGTCTGAAAATCGTCAGTTCCTCATCTTTCATTCTCAGAAGTTCTTTTCCCCGGATTGTAACACTTCCCGAAGTAGGGCGGTCTAAACCGCCAAGCATATTGAGCAGTGTAGATTTGCCGCTGCCTGATGTACCTACTACTGCAACAAATTCACCTTCTTCTATGGAAATCGATACGCCATCCAGCGCACGCACTTCGTTCTCACCACTGCCGTATATCTTTCGTAAATCTTTTGTCTCAAGTATTGCCATATAGAAAGACCTCCCATTTTGTATTTCTTATTTGTTATGTCGCTGCTGTAATCTATTCTCCTGTTCTCAAACGCTCCACGATACTCTGTTGGTTTAGGAATCGAAGAGCAACCATCGGAATGATAAGCGCCAGTACAGTATAAATAAGAGATAACAAAATTGCCGGAAGGATGGTCAGATGGAAAGTCATAAACCAGAATGGAAAACCACTCTCTACTAGAGGTTTCACAACTGCTACTCCCAAAATTACTGCAACCACAGTCCCAATCACGCCTGCCCGCAGCACATAGGAAAGGCTTTCTGTCATCACTAGTTTCCGAAGTTGCTTTGTTGTCATTCCGATACTCTGCATAGACGCAAATTCATGCCGTCTTGTCACAATGCTCGTCATAATCAAATTCATGAGATTGATGATACCAACTAAAGCAAAGATTCCTCCGATCAGACCACCAATTAACAGAGTGGTATTTTTTGTTGTTTGAACGCTAGCTCCTAATTTTTCTGCTGACTGATAAAGAACATCCGGATTTTTCTGGGTTGTGTACTCTGATAAATAATCTTCCATCTCTTGTTGCTGCTCTTTTTCCATATCAAACAGAACACAATAAAGGGAAGAATTCTTATAAATCTTCTTAAAATTCTCCTCAGACATATACATCGGTGGTGTTCCAATATCTGCAATTATATTATTTCCCGGTCCGAGCAAACTTCCAGTTTCCATATCTGTTGTAGCCGCCTTTGCAAGTACCGTAAATGTTTCTGTCGGAACACTGTTTTCATAAAACTGGATTTCATCGCCTACCTGGATATTTTCATAGCTAGCTTCCGAATACTCGTTAAATTCTCCGTTATCATTATATCCAGTAATTAAAATAATTCCATTTTCGTTTTGAATCTTTTCTTTCAAGATGGATTTATCTTTCTCCCCCTCTCGAATATCCAACTTGTCGATCAGATTCTCGGAAACACCAAATATATTCCCCAGCGGTCGATCATCTGGATTTAATGCAGCATATAGTAGCTGTCCTTCTTCATTTCTATGAAGTCCTACATTAAAATTTTCAGGAATATAATAGTCTGCTTTATTTGCTGTATTGTCAATTTCATACGGAACCCCCCAATCACAAGAAATGTGATTATCATCATACGTATTCCGATACATCTTTGTCACATTTTTGACACCAGGACGTTGTGTAACCGTTTCTGCTACATTTTCTGGTAATGCGGCGCTATGTCCGGTAAATCCTTTCTGCATCAGTCCGGCATCTGTTGTGTAAACTGCAAAATCACTTCGCATCTGTCGTTCCACGTAGAGATCTTCATCATAACTTCCGACAAAAATAAATACAGAATTTAACAGAATAATACTCAGCATCAGAGAAACAATGACCAATACCATCCGTCCCTTATTTCTCTGCACGTTCGCTTTCGCCATACGTGGAAGTAACGCTCCTTTTACATGTTTGCGTTCCTTGATCTTTCCTGTACTCTGTTCTACATATCGGATAGCTTCAATCGGAGAGACACGGGATGCCTTCTTTGCTGATTTCCTTGTACTGATCCATACGGTCAGCGCAGAGAATATGACAGAACCAATAATAATCGGAAGATATGGAAGGGAACCAACTACCACGTTCTTTTCTCCAAGTTCCGCTACAAATACCTGAAGTGCTGACGGAAGCATTCCTTTTCCAAGCAAAATTCCCAGAACAACTCCGATTGGTGTACCAATCAGGAACAGATACATTGCCTGTTTTCGCACCAAACCTTTCACCTGCTTTGGTGTCATTCCAATGGTTCGGAGCAATCCATACTGTCTGACGTCATTGGTCACTCCCATATCAAAGACATTATAAATCAGAAGATAACCACAGAACATAAACAGAATTCCAAATACGCCTGCTGCCAGCCATACCGCTAAATTTCCATCACTCTGTGTAGCAGATGGTGTCAGTGCAATCCTTACATAATTTTCTGTTTCCCGATCATCCGGATTTCCTCCGATACTGCGAACCAATTCTCCAATCCGTTCTTCTGCCATCGCAGGATCTTTCAAAATTACATCTGCATTATAGTAGTTCCCATTTTCTCTATCTTTCCGAAGGACAGCAACCATGTCTTCCTGTGCCTCCATAAATGCTTTGGAAACCATCACAAATCCCACATCATCTTTCACCGGTTCATAGATACCGGATACCTTCATATCAAAATGTTCGATTTTTCCATCTACTTTTAAATCAACTGGAAGCGTCTCCCCTGCTTTTTTCGGAATCCCTAGATCTTCCAGCACATTCGAAGATACCAGCACCTCATTCTCTGCCTTTGGTATTGTTCCGATACTCGGTGTCATAAAACGAACTTCGATGAGTGTTTCGTCCACATAATCCATTTCCACATTGAGCTGCTTTGTATTTTCTAAAAATGCCAGTGCAATCTGAGTTCCCACCTTTTCAAACATGCCATTCTCTCTTAGCTGTTCCGCCTGTTCTTCCGTCATTCCCTGCACTAAAGCATGAGCCTGAGTGCCTAATAGTCTCGCCTCACTATACTGCATGGTGTTTTTTGCCCCAAACCCGATGGTCAGCACCGCAGTCAAAAGAAACGTAGTCAAAGCTATGGCGATAACTGCAAGGATATTCCGTTTCTTATTGCTGTGGAAGCTGCGGTTCGCCACCTTTTTGATTACTGCCTTATTGTTGTTGCCAAATAGAACATCACTCATATTCCCGCCTCCTTACTGCACGATTTTTCCATCTTCGATATGGATGATACGATCAGCAAGCTGTGCGATTTCATTATTATGAGTAATCATCACCAGAGTCTGCTTAAATTTGTAACTGCTTGTTTTCATCAGACCTAATACGTCCATACTTGTCTTGCTGTCCAAGTTCCCGGTTGGCTCATCCGCCAACACAATCGTTGGACGGGCAATCAGCGCACGCGCAATGGCGACTCTCTGCTGCTGACCACCGGATAAATTATTCGGCATACTGTTCAGTTTCTCTTTCAGTCCTAAAAATCCCACGACTTCCTCTAAAAAGTTTTTGTCTACTTTTCCTCCATCCAGTTCTACCGGAAGTGCGATATTTTCATATACATTCAAAACCGGCACCAGATTGTAGTTCTGGAAGACAAACCCTATTTTTCTTCTCCGGAAAATGGTCAACTGTTCCTCATTGAGTTTTGATAACTCCGTACCATCTACAAAGACTTTTCCGGAAGTCGGAACGTCCAGACCACCGATCATATTTAATAACGTAGACTTACCACTTCCGGAAGTTCCCACAATAGCAACAAACTCTCCTTTTTCTACGGAAAGATTCACTCCATCCAATGCTTTTGTGATATTTGGTTCTTTTCCATAATATTTTTTCAGTTCAGTCGTTTCTAAGATATTCATATGAACACCGTCCTTTCTTTTTGTTATCCTTATTGTAACGACCAAACCTCACAGAAATGTCACGAAAACAAAGAAATTTCGCTGTTTTTGGGGCTGAAATGTCACAATCCTGTGACATTTCAACTTTTTCTCCTATTTTCTCAGGAGACGCACCGAAAACGTAGAACCTTTCCCCGGCTCGGAAGACACCACAATGTACCCGCCCTGAAGTGAGATAATCTCACGGGCAAGATACAGTCCGATCCCGATTCCTTCTGCATCATGTACCGTATCCTCCCGATAAAATCGTTTGAAGATTGTTCCCTGATGTTCTTCGGAAATTCCGATTCCATTATCTGTAATGTCAATCTTTACATACATTTCCCAACATTCCACCGATACCCAGATGTTTCCACCCGTTGGTGTGTACTTCACTGCATTATCCAAAATGTTAAACAAGGCTTCCGTAGTCCACTTCCGGTCATGGGAAACCAGCAGTCCCTCCGGGCAGTCTACCTGCACATCAATCTTCTTTTTCTCTGCATTTAAGAAAATCCCGCCCAGCGCTGCCGCTAATGTTTCATAAATTGACTGTTCTTTTTGTTCCAAAGAAATCACGCCTGTTTCCAATCGGGACGTTTTGATCATTGCCTGCATCAGAAAATCCAGCTTGTCCAACTGGCTGCTCTGCGCTGTCAAAAATTCCTGTTGTTTCTGTGCCGGAACTTCTTGCTCCAACAACGTATTGTTGATCATTTTCAGGTTTGCAATAGGTGTCTTGACCTGATGGGAAATATCGGAAATCAACTCCTGCAAATCTTCCCTTTCTTTTGCGATATGATTCCGGTTCTCCTGCATAACTTCATACAGTCGCTTCAACCTGTAATGAATTTTATAGAACAGCCCTTCCTTCTGCTGTTTCTCTTCCGGCAGTTCTTGTTTTCCGGACATCATCCCGTCCAACAGTTCACAAAGCTGGTCGGAAAATAAGACCAGTTTTTTCCGGACAATCCTTACAAAAAGCACTCCGCATCCAAACGCAAACACACCAAAGCCCAGCACACACAAGGTGGCAACTCCATTTCCGGTGATCCATAATACAGCAATGCTGATCCCACTAGTTACCATCAACAACACCATTCCTAAGAAGAGGCAGATATGATTGATGGAAAGATGATTTTTTCGTCTCATTTCTGCACACCTCCCACCCACATATATCCCATACCATAAACGGTCTTGATATACTGCAGTCCGTTGGTCTCAATCTTATTTCTCACTCTGCTGACCGCTACCGTCAGTGCATGTTCATCCACAAAGTTCTCATCAATATCCCACAGCCTTTCCAATAACATTTGCCGGGTTAATACATTTTGCGGATTCTTCGTAAAGATTTTAAGCAGGCGATATTCCAGCGGGGTAAACACCAACGCTTTTCCCTCCAGTGAAGCCGTCATTTCTTTAAAATCAATAGCGAATGTTCCATCATTATATTTATCTTCTTCAGACTGCTTTGCAATTCGACTCAGCAATGCCGCCAATTTCTTCTGAAACACACTCATAGGAAATGGCTTTGTCACATAATCATCGGCTCCAAGTTCATAGCCTTTTAGCATATCGCTTTCCATATCATTTGCGGTCAGAAAAATCACCGCAGTCTCCAGACAGCGCTCTTTTACCTCCTTGCAGAAATCAAAACCATTCCCATCCGGCAGATTCACATCCAGTACGATCAACTCATACCTTTGTTTCTCAATATAATTTTCCGCCTCTTGCTTACAGAGTGCAGAGTCCACCTTGTATCCGGCGGCATTTAAGTTGTAGCATAACGTATTATTTAATAAGTGGTCATCTTCGACTACTAAAATATGCATCGTATCACATCCTTTTTCTTTTTAGAGTATCACCCAAATGTCACAGAAACCTCACGAAATAAAACTTTTTTCTGTTTTATTTTACCTTGATGGTTTTTTATTGTCCACAATCCTATGTTCCCTTTATAAAGAAACCCATGATACTGTTGTAAAAAGCAGTAGCATGGGTTTCTCAATACCTGTTCTCTATCTTCTATTATAAGTTTTCTCTATCTCTTTCCATCTATCAAATCATAGCTTAAATCCAAAAAGTCTAATATCTTTGCTTCACTCACGGTTCCATCCAGCAACATTGTGATCCAATACTTTTTATTCATATGGTATCCCGGAAGGAAACCGTAGGTCTGTGTCAGAAGTCCCACCATATCCGGTTCGCACTTTACATTGATCACATCTACCATGCCCTCTTCTTCTAATCCTAACTTGGATTTTTCAACTCGCAGAATAGCTGCATACCATTTTCCATTCTTATGTCGGAGGATTGCGTTCTCCGGAGAACTCTTCCAAAGGTATTCCGGAACTGTTCCATATTGCTTTCTTACATATTCAAAGATTTCTTCTCGTTTCAAATATCCCACTCCTCAATGACTCTATGTTCTCAATCTGATAATCGTACTTTTCAAACTTTTAACAGGCAGGACATTTGCCCTGCCCACATTTCCTATTATAGCATTGTTCCCCTGCTCTTACAATTTTTCTCCCGCTTTTCTTAATATGCCGGAACGCCATACCCATATATTTCTGCACCTCCAATACTGTAACTTCTCCGGTTGACTGCGTCACTGCTATTTCCTTCAACGGTATGCACAACGCCATCCACCGTACTTTCCACGATTCCCACATGGTCGATACTTCCATCATTTCCCCAGTCAAAGAAAATGAAATCTCCCTCCGCCGGAGTATAATTTCCATCCTGAAATTGTCCATTGCTTTGGAACCAGTTTACACCAACATCACACTTGGCAAACTTCGGTGCCACACCGCTTTCAATATAACCGCATTGATCGGCACACCACGACGCAAAACAAGCACACCATTCTACCCGGCTGTCAAATCCATACCAGCTCCAGTACGTCTCTCCGCTATTTCCTTCCTGAGACAGCGCTACCTGCACGATTGCCTGACTTCCCGTTCCGGTCGGAATCCGTCCAAATGGATAATAGCGCAGGACATGTGCCACATACTGCTTGTCCCCGTAACTGCTCCATCCCAGTTTTTCTGCCATCATATCGGAAAATTCAATCGCATTCGCCGGAGTGTACCCTCCATCTTTTTCTTTTGCCCACGGGATATAACCGTTCCCGTAATTATAGCCCTGAAGCGCCAGCTTAATGCGTTCCATATCCACCGGAGTTTCCACTTCTGCGCTGACCAGACACGCTTTGATCTCCTGCACCCCGCACTCAATGGAATACGCCGGATCGGTAATCCCATTGGGTTGTCTCGGAAACCGGGTATTAAATGCCCCTTCGGAACTCTGCATCGGATCAAGCCCCAGTCCACCGCTTTCCTGCATCATAATCGCTTTGATCAGTTCCACGTATTCTCCAATCCCATATTGTGTGGCATATTGACGGATCAACGGTTCATATGCTTCTACTTCTGCGCTGACAGCAGAAACCGTATTAGAATTTCCCCCGCCTGTCACACAAAGGATACCTCCAAACAGAACCACAACCAATAAAATCAGTACCGCAATCCATCCCCCTGCCAAAAGTGCTGTCACAAGCGCCTTTGTCCCTGCAATGATTGCACGGACAGATGCTAACGTGGCTCTGGCAGTTGCCTTTGCGGTCTGGGCTGCTGTTCTTGCCGCCTGCCTGGCTGCCATCGCTGTTTTTTCTGCTGTCTTTGCTGTTGCCTGTGCCAACCGTTTCGCCTGAACTGTGGCAGTCTGACTCGTCTTCGCCGTATTATGAACCGTCTGCTTCGTACTTTTGATCGTCCGGCTGGCAGTTTTCACCGTTCCTTTCCCAGTCTGTTTCCCTTTACTCCCCACGGTTTTAATCGTTTTTTCCCCGGTCTCTATGGTTTTAATGGTGGTATTTTGAAGTTTTCCTGCGGAAACTCGTTTCTTCTTTGCCAACTCCTGCCCTGCTCTTTGCAGTTGCTTTTTCGGCTGGTTGAAGGTGTCCGCAGACACCTTCCCCTTTGCTCTTTGACGCTGCATTCTGCCGCCTTGCTTTCGTACCTGGTGCACTGCCCCGAACACACTTCGTTCTGGCCCGGCTGCAATCTGATTTTCTGCATCTTCCACAGGTGTTTCCGCTGTTGGTTCTCTTGTCTCCTCTGTCTGTTCTTTCGTCCGCACATATGCCCGCTTTACATGCTCGGTTCCCGTTGTCACTTTGTCCAATACCTTGATGTCTTTGCGAATCTTGCGCGTCTTAATCTCCTTACTCATAATCCTACCGTTCTTCCATATGCGGACACACTTTACCGGAATGGAACTCCCTGCAAAATTCCGGATACTTCAACCGGATTGCCTCGAAGAAATAAGGCGCATATCCACAATCAAAAAGCTCATAGGGTGTAGACATCCTTTCTGCTCCTTTCTCGCTGTATCCGTTCCATAAATTAAAGGCAAGTCGGGTAATCCGCATACTTCCGCTTGTCTGCCATCCTTCATACAATGCCCCCGGATTGATACAATCTTCCTGAAAAGAAAATAACCGTTTCACATTGTCTCTTGTCATATCTGAAATTCCAACACAGTAAAAAAATGCCTGATGATAACTGTCCTTTTTCTTCACCTCCTCCATCATAGTAAAGAAAAATTGTTTGTGCTCTTTAGATGCAAATCGTAATTCCATCTTCTTTTCCCCTTTCTATGACTGACGATTCCGGTTGGCATGATCCTCGCCCGGTTTTGTCGTCATTAGTTGATAAAGCTTTGTATTTTTCGGAAACTGGTTCACAAATGGCACAAGGGAACTTCCATATTTGATTAGTCCACATCCCGCGTCTGCATTAGTGATATATCCCATCTGCTCATTGGAAATATTGAGTAACTGTGCCAGTTTCTCCCGATCCGGCGCCGCCTGATTTAACATCACGATATACTCGCTGTTGGACAACATGGTTCTTGCCAGAACAGAATCCAACAGATAATCTACATTCTGCGTAATGGCATTTGGATAGGCATTTCTCTTACGAAATCTGCGCCATGCAGAGTTAAAGAACGCTCCGGAATACTCATTTTCAAATACTACATGGAACTCATCCAAAAAAATATGGGTACGTTTTCCCAGTTTCCAGTTCTCTGTCACACGGTTTAACATCGCATCTGTAATGACCAAAAGCCCCATCGTCTTCAACTGTTTTCCCAAGTCTAAAATGTCATACACCACCATCCGGTTCTTCACATCCACGTTACTTTCATGGGCAAAGGCATCCAGACTTCCGCTTGTAAACAATTCCAGTTCCAGTGCGAGATCCTGCGCTTCCCGCTCTGGCTGCTCCAGTATTTTGTCACGGAGTACACAAAGCGTCGGTACATTTCCGCCTCGTTGGTAATCGTCATACACTGAGGCAGTACAACGGTCTATAATGGATTTTTCTTTAGCACTTACGCCCCTTTTGTCTAACTGCTCAAAAAGCGATAACACAAATTCTGACTTATCAATAACCGGATTGCCACCGTCCCCATAACCTTCCACCATATCCATAGCGTTGATGTGGTCTTTACTTCCTGCCGCAATCCGGATAACTTCTCCACCCATCGCCTCGATGAGTGATGCGTACTCTCGCTCCGGATCACAGATTAAAATATCATCCCCGGTCGCAAGGGCAAGGAATACAATCAGCATTTTTGCACTGAACGACTTTCCGCTCCCTGGAACACCAAGTAAAAAGGAATTGGGATTCAGCAGCTTCGCTTTATTACACATGATTAAATTATGGGAAATTGCATTCTCCCCGCAGTAAATGCCCCCCTCGTCCATAATCTCCTGCACCCGGAAAGGCATCAGCACCGCAAGGCTTTCCGTTGTCAGCGTGCGAACCGCATTGATTTTCCGTTGTCCGATGGGTAAAGCGGTATTCAGTCCGTCCATCTGCTGAAATTTTAAAGTAGACATCTGACACAAATGCTGCCTTGCAATGGTCAGAAGTGTTTCCGTATCTGCATCCAGCTCTTTCTTTGTATCTGCGGTATGCACAATCGTCAAAATTCCAAACATCATCCGCTGGTCACGGGTAGTCAAATCATCCAGAAACTCCTTGCTTTCTTTTCGCTGCTGCTCCATATCATAAGGAACAACTGCGGAAAAGTTATTGTTTGCGTTCTGTCTTCTCTGCCAGTTAGTTATATTTGTCTCCACACCGAGAAGCCGGTTCTCCACTTCACGTACCGCCTCATCCGTTGGAACGGGAATGATGTCAATGCTCAGCATCAGATTACGGTTTAATTCTGTCAGTTCCGCAATCATATCGTCTTTGATATAAGACGCATAATCCCGCAAAAACAGCACTCTTCCATAACGGTCTCCCATTTTAAAATGATCCCGTTCAAACTCAAAGCTGTCTGGACAGATAAAATCTTTAAAGCTGTGTCCTTTCTTCATTGCCTGCGGCAGATCAAAGAAAAAGGCGGTTTCCTCGCCCGCCCGGTAAAAATCATGTAATGCCCGCAATCGTTCTGTCGCATCCAATTCCACACATTTAGAACCCAGTCTTGCAAAATGCCCCATCAGATCCGTTCCCACCCGTGCAAAATAGCTTCTCGCCTCTTCCACTGTTTTCTTATACACCGATACCGTCACATACTTTTCCTGTACCATTCGATTGGAACCCGTTGCCTTCTCCAACAACATTTCGTTGTATTCTTCCCGGTACACATCCAATCCATCTTCCCGCATTGGGATCAGGATTGCCTTTTCAAAGTCCTGCCGGTTCAGTCTCCGGTTGTTGATCGTAATCTTTGTGGTAGCTCCGCTGTCAAAGGAATTGAGCAGTTCGCTGTATTCCAAAAACATTGCCTCCTGATCTTCCCGGCTTGCCACCGCATAATTGATATCCATGAATTTATACGTCCGGGTAAACTTATTCCTCCCCACCTGAAAAACACCGTCTGCCCATACTGCCTGGATGGGAATAACCTGCTGTACACTCCTCGGTATACGAAACTTCTCCTTGTCCTGTTTAAAAATTGTCCTCAATGTCTTAATCATGTTTCTTTAACTCCTCCTTTTCCCGTGCCTCAATCTCTCCTTTTAGCAGCTCGTAATACAAATTTTCTGACCGGAACACCAGCTTTTTCGGAATAAGAAACTCGGATTTAAACCATGCCCACAAAAACTGCTCTGCGTTCATCCCATGATATTTGAAAAATCCCAACGCAGCAAAAGGCGCTGCCCCTAAGATACACACCCAGCTTACTGTCTCTGTTCCCATGTACGGACGGAGCAGAAAATAAAGTCCGACCGCAACCACGCAGGCGAAGACAGAAAAAAAGAACTGCCGCATGGACAGTCCGAAAAACATAGATTCCGTATAGTTTCGGATTTCCCGATTGATTTTTACTTCCAACGTTTGTTCCTCCTTTTACAATCCCATCATTTCCCGTACCACCCGGTCTGCCATCTTTACTGCACCCACCAGTACCAGCATGTTGAAAATCAGTTCTCCGATATAACTCCACACCATCGTCACCGCCGCTGCATCCGCATCCACCGCCGGAGGCGAAGCCGCAAAGACAGAAAAGATAATACATGCCAGCACGATAACCGCACCTTCCAGACAAACCGCCGCATACGATTTCATAAAACTTTTTCCTACATTCTGTGTCGGCTCTCCGGCAAAAGACGCAAGAGGAACCGGCGCAATGGCAGTATACAGATACAGCCGGAAAAAGCGCCCATACACGCTCATAATCATAATGAAACTTAATACCGTGATAAACAGTCCTCCGATCAATGTTACCGCCCACAAGGGAATACTCTCAAAGAAACCGCAGTCTTCCACCGCTGTCACAATTTCTTCCGGTAAAACTGTCTGCTGCGGCTGTCCAAAGCCCGCCGCATTCATAATCGTACTCATTACACCCTGTATGATTTCAAAGAGCGCCATCATCAATTCTAGTCCATAGGTAATGACGCCTTTTGCAATGGCAAAACGGATAAATAATTTCAATGCATGTTCCGGTTTCTTCACTTCTACGAAACTTCCGCATGTTTTTACCACACCGACAACAAAGAATAACACCAGCAAAGCATAACCGATTGCCTGCAATGCTCCGTTGATGGTCACAATCACATTCCAGATATCACCGCCCTTGAATGTCTCCGGAGACTGTGTAATAATCTGCCAGATTTCCGCCAGCTTGCTGTTCCACGTTTCCAACGCATTGGCGAGATTTTGTACTACCCAGTTGTCTGATTCCATTCACTAACCTCCTTTCCGGCAGCACGTTCCCCAAGCCGTTTTCTTTGCACTTGGGGAATCCTGCCTGTTTCTTTTTTATCCCGCAATCAAGTTCAAAATCTCTTTGGCAAAAGTAATGACCACACCGCCTGCCAACGTCAGAAATCCATTCGCTCTCTGACTTGGATCATGAGACTTTAAAGACAATCCGATCTGTACAATTCCAAATCCAAGCAAAATCATACCGATGGCACGGATCAGTCCGAAAATAAACTCGGACAGGTTATTGACTACTGCAATGGGATCACCGGCTGCAAATACCGTTGTTCCTCCCAGCGTCACCATCAGAACCAGCATCAAGTACACGCCAAAAGCTTTTTTCGTCTTTGCTCCCATAGGAAGTTTCTGCATTCCTCCGGCTGCTCCTCTCTTCTTACCTCTAATCTCTGTTTCTTTCTGCTGTCTGTCTCTCTGTTTAAGCATCATCTGTTTCTTCCTCCTTGTTTTGGCTAAATACAGTTTCCAATTCTTCATTCGAGAAAAGTTCCAACGTTTCCGCATCCACTTCTCCCACATCTTCTTCCTGAATTTCTCCCTCCAGACTATCCGTCAGGGAAATTCCTGCAACCGCTTTTGTCACTTCCCCGTGACGGTACGGTTTTCCTTTTCCATCCGTTGTAAGCGCAACATTCGGATGACTTAAAATATCAATCTTCTCATCTAAAATCGGGCGCTCCCCACGAATAAAAAGAAGCGCATAGCGGTTGTCCAGCATACGCACTTCGTCCGGCGTCATCAATTCACGCCCTGAGATTTGATAATTGGTAGAATAATTTCCAGAGTGTCCCGTTGATTTTCCATAGGTGTTCAGATCAATGGTGGCTTTTCCTAACAATTCACTCACATATTTATGGGTACTCTGCTCATTTCCTCCAAGATAAAGAAATTCATCGCAGTTACCAATAATTGCCTCCCATTCTTTCTCAAACAATGCTTTTAATGCGGCAATGTTCTGTAAGACAATCGACACACTCACCGCTCTTGAACGCATAACACTGAGTATCTTTGAAAAATCATCAGGCAGCGATACATTACTAAACTCATCCATCAGGAAATGGACCGGAACCGGCAGACTTCCTCCGTGTTTATAATCCGCCGAATAAAAAAGTTGCTGAAATAACTGGGTATATAAAATAGACACCAAAAAGTTATAACTGGTATCGTTATCCGGTATTACCGCAAACAATGCTACTTTCTTTTCTCCGAGGGACGACAGATCCAAATCGTCTGTTGCAGTCAATGCAGACAGACTGGACAGATTGAATTTTTCCAATCTTGCTGCCAACGTAATCTGAATGGACTTTAAGGTTTTAGCGCTTCCTGAGTGATAGTCCTTATAATACTTTACAGCGATATGATCCGGGTTCTTCATCTCCAGCCGCTCAAACAATTCATCTAACGGTGACTGATAATCATCGTTGTCCTCCCGCACTTCCCCCGCCCGCAGCATTTCCATTACCATCGGGAAATTCTGTTCTTCTTTCGGCGCTTCGTATTTCAGATAAAAAATCAACGCCAGCAAAAGCATGGATGCGGCAGTATCCCAAAACGGATCGTTGCTCTGACTTCCTTTCGGTGTCGTTGCCTTAAATAAATTTGTCACTAGCCGCTGCACATCATTGTCATCCTTCAGATATACAAAGGGATTGTAACAATGACTTTTCTCCATATTGATCAAATCCAGCACCCGTACTTCATAACCTTCCGCCTCCAAAAGATGCCCCGTATCCCGCAAATTTTCTCCTTTGGGATCAAGCACCACAAACGAAGTGTTTGCCTGCATCAGATTGGGCTTGCAGAAAAAGCGGGTTTTTCCAGAACCACTTCCTCCCACGGCAATCGTCAACAGGTTTCTGCGATGTTTCCGGCTGTTATAGCTGATCCGCACATGTTTCGTCATCAACTTATTCGCCTCAAATTTCTTGTCACTATACTTCTTGTTGATCTCTTGTGCATTTCCCCACTGTGCCGAACCATGTTCCTCCCCTCTCCGGTAATTTCTTCTCGTGGATAAATAAATCCCGATTCCCATTCCATAGCAAGCAAGGAAAAGAAGGACAGTTTTCAGGCTGTCCTTACACATTTGAATCCGAAACGGGTGCTGCATTGCTTCGGGTAGTTTTTCCATCACACGCAAAAGTCCATCAAAGAAAAACGGAGCAGTCAATAGCGCAAACCATACCACCGGAACGATTCCGAGTAAAATCAGTATTCTGCTCTCTTTCCTCTCATCGCTCTTCACGGTGCCATCGCCCCTTTCGTTCTTTCTCCGGCAGTTGTTCCATTCCTTCAATGACTTTCATCAGCACATCATCTACAAGCTCTGTATCCTGATTCGTTTCCAATAACTGATTCCGTTTATCTTTCAAGGAATGAAAAACCATGCCGCACTCATACCGGTCTAATTTCAAAGTCACTTTTTCTTCATGCAAATATCCTCACCTCCCGTGCGCATTTTTCGTTCTCTTCTCATTCGTTTTACCGTTTCTTCCAATCTCCTTTTACCTTGCATCCTCTCTCTGTGAATGCGAACCCGTGTGTGGCTGCTGGCGTTCCGTCTGATTGCGTCCCTGCTGCAAAGACTTCTCCATCCGGGCATTGATATGCTTAAAGGATTCCTGCGCTTTCGCTAACTCCGCACGGACTTCCTGCGGTTCCATGTTTTCAAAAAACTCCGGTGCATGGCTGAAATCAAAATACTGTGTGTCAATACCATACTTCTTGCAAAGCATATAAGACGCGCAGTAAGCATGAAACGCCTCTGCATCCCGGTCATACATCTTATTTCCATCTGCAAACCCTGCAAGGGCAAGTTCCGGGGAGAGTGAGAGAAAAATAGATTGTGCATCCATCCCTTTTCTTACATAGATACACTTTTCATCCGGTGCAAACAGTGCCCCTTTCCCCTCCGGCATCTGATCCGGTTCTGCCGGAACGATATTCACCGGAGGATTGCTGAGCAGCGCGCGGATCAACTGTTGTTCTGTAACCTGTGGTTTATCCTGTGTATAATTGCGTAAACTGGTCTGCGATGGCTCGTACAGTTTCTTGGCATTGTAATACGTTCCAATACTTCCATCTTCACGCTCATACTCTTTTCCCGGCTCCAAAATGAGTACCGGATTGTCTCGCTCCTGCCGTTTCACAAAAGTCCCCTGACTTCTCCAGTAACTATAATCGCCTAACTTCTGTGCCTCCGGTCGCTGTGCTAAAATCAGCAGAGAATTGCTCGCAGTATAGCGGTCAAAGCGACTCTGCACATCCAGATATTTCTGAAACATCTGACTATCTGTTGCAACTGCCGCTGTAATCTGTTCTGACAACTCATAACAACGATTCCGGTTATTCTTACTCTCCGCAATAAATGCCGCTGTGCGGTCATCCTGCGGAACTGCGGATACATTTAACATAGAATCAAAATTTGTACTCATCTCTTTTACCTCTCTTTGCTTGTTTTTTTCGCTTTCCTGTTCTGTGGCTGCCGATGCTCCAGTACTCTTTCTTGCTGTCTTCTTCCCCTTTGCTGTACACGATCTGAAACTGGCTGATTTCGTTTCTTCTGGTTTCTTCCCGCCTGAATCTCCCGTAACTCCTCCCGCACCGATTTCTTCTGCGGCGCTGTCGGCATATACAAATTAGAAGTACCCTCGGCGGTTCTGCTGTGCCTCTCGGAGATAGGCTCGGACAGAAGGGATTTCTCCGTCTTTGCCAAAGAGGGGTTTCGCGGCTGTGTTTCCTCTTTCTTACTTGGTGCGCCCATCAATTCCTCCATCAACTGATCAGTATCCGATTTCTCTCGTCCGGTTCGCTCCGGCACATCCTGAGATTTCCCTGATTTCTTCATTCCAGTTGCCTCTTTTCCAACGGTCTTTGCTTTCTGTTCCCGTGATTTTTCGATTTCCGTCTTAATCTGTGCCGCCTCCGTAACCATTGCAAACTGAAATCGCTCTACAATGCGGTTGATCCGTGGAGCATCCTCTTCTTTCACCATGATATCTACCATCCCATCGCTGCTTCCTCTTGGATTCCGCACCGCACAGTATAAGATTCCATACCGTTTTGCCTCCTGCACAAATTTACGCAAATCACTTTCTTTCACGGAAAATACCGTCAATGGACGTCCCGAACGCACCAGCGTTTCCAGTCTCGCTCGCCCACGAGTCTTTTTCTGTTCTTTCAAAATGGCATATAAAAGCACTGCAAGCTGTTTGGCTCCCGCCCCGGAAATTTTCAATGCTGCTTCTCCCACTTCCAGCGACATCCGAACCACCTGATCAGCGGCTTCCCCTGATGTGTTCATGTCTTACCTCCTCCTTTCTCTCTGTTGTCTCCTGCCTCACAATAGATATCTTCTCTTTTAAAATTTGAGAACGTGTGGCAATTCCATCACAAAGTTTCACCTCCTCCCGCAGTTCTTTTATCTCTTCTGTCAATTTGGAAATCTCAGCTTTCAACGCTTCCTGCACATTCTCATCCTTTGCGCTTCGGAGTCGATACCTGAGATGTGTGCGCTCATCCTCCAACTGTTTTCGTCGGCTTTCACAAGTTTCTTTCCACGAAAAAAGCTGCTCTGCGGTATCAATATGACAACGACAAAGCAGCCTTGTTTCTTTTTTAATCTGATTCAATTTGTTTAAATCTTCCCTCAGCAATAAATGCAGTTCTTTTTGATTCATGGGTGATCGATTTTTCGGAAGAATTCCTAACAGATAACAATAATGCAAGTACAATCCCCGTAATCCTCCAATTTTTCGTTTCGGTTGGAATGTTCCACGCAGATAGATCTGTCTGATTCTTCTTTGCTCTTGTACCAAACGATAAGAAGTTTTCAGAAACGGACTCTTTTCTTCTGCTAAAATTCTCCTGCGGATTGCTTCGATTGTGTACGCCTCTCCAAAGTTGCGGGCAAGTTTCAATCCTCTGTCTCTTCCCAACGGTCGCAAGGTAATATCCTGTCCGAACTTGATCTCATACCCTTTCTCCCTTAGAAAATGAAAAAACTGATTTTCCGTCCTTGCCATACGGATTGCTTCATCTACATCTGCCCGTACCATTCCCCGGTAAGTCGGCTTCTGTTCCTGATTTGCCCTCCACTCTCCATAATGCTGAGACTTCCCCTCACTTGGATGTTCAATCACAGATAACGCATACTCCTTACATAATCTGTCTGATTCCCTTCGCATCCTGCGATAATCTTGTTTCGTCCGGTGATACCGTTTTCCATCTAAAAAGGAAACCGAGTTGACTACAAAATGATTGTGCAAATGGTTCTCTTTATCCAAATGGGTTGCCACCAACACCTGAAACCGATCGCCCCACAACGCTTCTGCCAGTTTCACACCGATCTCATGCGCCATCGCCGGCGTACATTCTCCCGGCGCAAAAGACTGATACCCATGAAATGCCATGATTCCCCCATCTTTCCCGTACCGTTTTTTGACTGCCATCATTTCTCCACGGGCAGTAGCAGGCGCACAATTCACACCGGAAACATACTGCTGCATAACAATGACTTCCTCCGCAATTTCCTTTCCACGTTGTTTAAGTCTTGTCTTTTCTCCATTTACCGCATATGCAATGACATCGGACAGCCCTTGTGATTCTTCTTCCGTGATTTCTTTTTGCTCCACATAAACTGGATTTCTCGTCTTCTCCAGATTCTCTACATAAATCACGACCTTTCCAAGCCACCCTTTCACACTCCAAATGGATGTGGTTGCCATCTCACTGACCTCTTTTCTCACATCTGCCCGTTCTTTCCTGCGGATTTTTCTCCGGTAAAATCACAGCTTCAGTAATCTCTTTTACCGTCTGCTCATACAACCTGACTGCTGCATCATATCTCTGAACGTCCATCACATTCAGCACATGTGCTTTCTGCGCAATCTGATTCAGGTTATTCCCGATTTTATGAAGCTCCCGCATCATGAAATAATAATCCAGCGGCGGTGCGTCTCTTGGAACAATCCCGGTAATGACTTGACGCAGATAAGCCTCCCGGTTCAAACCGCTTTTCTTCACTTTCTTATCCAACGCCTCTGCTTCTTTCCGATTTAACCGAAACATAATAGCAATATTCCGTTTCCTCATCGCGACATCTCCTTTCCCCGCTCTATGGATTCTGGAACTTCTACAATCTTCTGTGCTTCCTTATCGTAACGGTAAACCCGATCGGATAACTGTTCCATTTTCTCTACCTGACTCCGATTGACTTCCCGCACCATCGCTCCCAGTTCTTTCGGTGAAATTCCTCCACGATCGGGAATAATCAACACTTCATGCAAAGATGAGGGTAAAATATAAAATCCCTCCGGAAAGGACTGACTTAACTGATCCATTACCTTTGGTTCAAACATCATGGCTGCACCGAAATTTTTCTTTTCATTTGTAAGCACCAGAAGTATCGCTTCCTGATTGGAAAAATCAAATTCTTTCTTCAGTAAATTTTCCGGTGCAGCACCTCCCATAAGAATCTGCCGTGTTACCTCCTCTAAGTTTTGTAACACCGGCTCATTCGCGGGAATTGTATTTTCTGATGCAATCTGAAACAATTCCTCCCGATCCATATTCCACTTTTGCAACATCTGTTCCGTGATCTTAAACGTTGCGTTATAACCGCCCTGATCCACCGGAAGATCTGCATAACAAAGCAACGACAGATCTGCTACTTCTTTATATGGAACCTGCTCTAACAGTTTTCGGTTCTCCGCCGTATTCACAACCATAACCGACAAATAATCTTTGATTGACTCAAACTCCTCAAGTCGGATACTCTGATCCAATGCCGGACCATCCAGCGCATCCTGAATTACTTCTGCGATGTTCCCCATAATTTTATCCATTGGTTCCCCACTCCGCACTTCGTCATAAAAGGATTCCATATAGACAATCGGAGAAGCAGCGTGTCCCGGCATGTCCGCCTGAATTCCCACCTGCAGCACACCGTTTGTCTTATTCTGCTCTTTTACAGAACATGTTACCGATTCATATTCCGGTGGAAGATATGCTTTGATCTGCTCTGCCACTCCTTCCGCAAACACTTTAACAGCCAGCATGTTTGTGTCCCCCTTTCTTCTTCCACTTCTCCAAATACTGCTCCATCCGTTTCTGGTCTTTCTTTTTCTCTTTTACTTCTATCTGTACCTGCATAGTTCCAACTTCCTTTCCTGTATTCTTACTCTTCCTGATCTGTATGATGAAGTCGATTGACTTGCACCAAACACATCAACGAAATGCCACACCATGTTCCCACAAACATTCCACTAAAAAACTGCCACAACTCTTTTGTCTCCTTTCGCAACAATGCCGGCTCCCACAAGATCCTCCGACACTTTTTCACTATATTTTTTCACAAGGGTTTCAGGGAACCTCCCTGACAAGCTGCCGCAGGATGGCACAGACGGAAAATCCGTCTGGCTATCCAAAGGCGTTGCTTGCTGGTATTGTGTATCCCATACCCCTTGCGTCACCGCTTCGGGTGTACCAAAATCAACTTGCCGAAAACAACAGGCTCCTACGGTAACTTTTCTCCCTGTGGATGGGTACAACTCCCACACTCTTGACAGCGCCAATGGCAGGTTTCGCACGCTTCATCTCCACATTCACCGCATGATATCATGGTGCAACTTCCACATTTTTTACAGAAAGATTCACATTCCTGACACCTGTTCTCCAGATCATCCATCATGCATTCTTCCTCTTTCGGACAATAATACGGACACCCATCACATGCTCCCGGACAATCTCTTTCATCCTTTTCTTCCACCACAATTCCAAGCAATTCATCTCCGGTCACGTCCAACTCTTTCTCTGCTTGCAGCATTGTTTTGAGACTTTCTTCAATCATTTTTCGGCTGTCTGCCGCCAGTACAATCTCTTTTTTGTGGATAATTTTCAATTCATATTTGATTGCTTTCATCGTTCTTTTCCTTTCTCCTGACTCTTTTTCTCACGGATTGTCCGCTGTAATCCCAACCGGGAACATAAAAAATCATTGTAATCTTTCCCGATCAGCGGCGATTTGTCTTTCGTCTGATACTGTTTCGGCAGTACTGTCTGAATCGCTTTTGTTGCAAGTCTTCCTGCCCGGTCGTTATCCAAATGAAATACGATCGTCTGCACATGCGGGTATTCTTTCAAGAAACGAACCAGCGTAGAAGGTATCTTACTTTCCTCCAGTTTCTGTGCCGGTCGGTAAACCCCCGCAAGAGATAACAGATGCGTTTCTCTCCAGTTTTTCCCATCCAGCTTCTCCATCGTGGCATACGATAACAGATCAATCGCTGATTCAAATAAGTGCACTTCACTACAACTTTCTTCTGCCGGAATGGAAAATGAATAGTGTTTATCACTTCCGCTTGCTTCTCCGATGAAATTTGTTTCCACTCCCCGAAGTGCTGCATACCGTGGCTGATTCTCCTGATCCCTGCCCACAAATACGGCGTTGTGATGTTCTGCACTCTCATACAGCCGCCCCGTTTTCAGACAAAAATCAATCAGTTCCATATCAATTCCTCGATTCTTCAGGTATGAAACCACATACTCTGTATAGCGATATGGCTTCGGTAATAGCAGTACTTTTTCCGTTTTCTGTTCAACGGATGCCGAAACAGGCGGCTGAATCGCCGCCTGCCCTGCAATGATTTCTACCGCCTCCATGAAGGAATACCCTCTGACTTTAATCAGATAATCCAGCGCCGATCTGCCACCGATACTCTGACTCCACCACATCCATTTTCCGTTGGAAATCTTCAGACTGTCATGACTTCTGGTTGTGTAGGTATTCCCTGAAAAATGCACAAGCTCCTGCGGCTCATAGTTCTTCAGGTATGTCAGTAAATCCATTCTCTTTACTTCCTGCACAACTTCCGGTGCAATATAAGGCATACTTTTCATCTCCTCTCCTGCCCATGATTTGATATTCTCAAATGAATTTTTAGAATATCAGGGCATAAAAATAGCCGGGTGATTCTCATATTGAAAACCACTCGGCTATGTAAATGATAAGGAAATTTTATTCTATTGTTTCTTTTTCAAATGGTGGCAATTCTAATCTCTTCCTCATATTCGTCCCCTTCTGCTTCCATATACTCACCAGCAGTAGGTAACAAATCATCAGGTACGTCATTTCCTTTCACTATCTTATAATCTGTCTCTTTTCCATTATACTCAATAATAATTTTATTTTCTGTAATATTCAGAAAAGCATCTCGAATAGTAATTTTATTCTCCAGAAGATCAATTAAATTATCATATGTTGTCCTACTTCCTATCCACTCTACTTTTTCAGCATTTACAAGACAACAAATAAACAAATACAAATCACCTTTATTTTTACATGTAAACATTACTGGATACTTACTTTCAAAAAGAATTGTATCCAAAACAATATTGGAAAACTCTGGAATTTTTTTGAATATATTTTCAATCTTCATTTGCTATTTTTAACTCCACACATTCCATTTTTACAATAATTTGCACTCATTCAAAATCTTCTCTATTGCTTCCCATGCCGTAAGGGATGGATTTTCTTTATAATACTGGTATCCTTTATATTGATGCAGAATATATCCATTCTCCTTGTTTCTCTGCATGATTTTCTTTGCCCTGCCAATAGCAGCTATTACATTTGAAAGATCCATTTTACTTAAACACCGTTTGAAATTATCCTCGTGTTTATATTCATCCATATTTTCAAATTTCTCTCCAAATGCCCGGTTAATCTGAGTGATATATTGTTTCCTATGTGCATAAGAAGCATTACAATTCACCATATGCAAAATGATCCATAAATCAAATGTAAAGTTACTGTATCCCGATTTATACTTAATCTGTTTTCCCAGTTTTTCTGCCTTTTTCATGTTATCCATAACGTCCTGAAATCCTTGCACATGGATCGGCTCATCACTTTCGTAATCAAAAAAATGATATATTTCTATTTTTCTGGTAACTGTCAGGGATTTTGCATGTTTTAATGGATTCTTCTTTACAGGACAATCAATCGACACTTTACATACGGACTCCTCTGTACTGTTAATCATATCCTGCAACCATTTCAAATACCATTGCTCAGTTTCTCCCTCAACACTAAAATAATATTTATTTGTTGGCTTTCTCTTTTGCATAACTTACACCTCTCGTTCTAAAATTTCTTCAAAGATTGGTGTGAAATCTATATCTTTGATTGCACCATACTGACTAATAAAATATTTACTCATATAATCTTCGTGTCTGCGAACCCCCTTATCTCCTGTCGTTCCAAAATCAGAAAGTGCATACAAAACACTTTGATGACTATCATCATCTCGTTCTACAAATTTAATTTCATCTCTTCTAAAAAGATTAGAATTTAAAAAAATAGGATTATGTGTATTAAATATCAACTGTGCATGATGAATATTCACATCATCATTATGGAACACATTGATAATGCTCATCAATGCCATCGGATGAATAGATGCATCAAACTCATCCACAATCAGTGTTCCGCCTGTCTGAATTGCCTTTATGACCAATGGAAACATATTGATAAAGCGGATTGTTCCATAAGACTCAAATATCTCTGATGCAATCGCGGCATTTTTTTTATTTTTAGAATTCCGAAAAACAGAATATAATTTTGCGTCGGGCTCATCTTCACTTACGACATATCCAACTGCATTTGAATTGATTCCAAATAATTTTGCTGCTTCATCTGTCGTTTTCTCTACATAAATCGCTTTCTTTTTCGGATCAGCAAATCTTTTAATCAACTGCATGGAATCCGCACGGTAAATAACCATAAATTTATTTGTAAACCAATCTAATACCAATTTTGCAAATTTTTGTGAAATAATCAGTTTAAATCCGTTTGTCAAAAACAGCTCATCCCTGCTTAAACTATTCTTCGCAATTTCAGTAATACTCTCTGTATTCTGTTCTGTCACATCCGAAAGATATGATTTAATTACTTTCATATCTCCTATTTCTAAATCCTGTGTACGTCTGAAAATCAGTTCATCATTTACCGTAAGACTTTCAAATACAATATTTCTTGCATAGTCTTCATCAAGGAACATCCCTAAATTAATTTCCAATTCATACTGAATTTTGAATTTATTCTTTTCATCCTCTTCATAAAATTCAACAGAAAAATATACTGGGTGTGGCTCCGTAGCACTATTATTAGGGATTAGTTCCAATGCCACAGAAGCAGGGTTCGGAGATGATTTCTCTTCTGCATTTCGGATATTTCCTCTTAGCACAATGGCTCTCAACACATCCATTGCACCGATGATATTTGTTTTTCCTGCCGCATTTGGTCCATAAATAACAGAGGAACTTAACCCTTTAATTTCCTTTCCCTTCACTTTTTCTTTCATAATACTGTAATCTAATCCTTTTTGTTTCGGTGCAGTAATCATAGAAAAGCACGCCTCATCAACAAATGATTTATAGTTTTTCGTCTTAAATTCAAGAAGCATATTTTTTACCTCCATTCTGCTTAATTCTTGCAAAATCATACTATGATTATATGCTTATTATGCTCAAACGTCAATTATATCATTCTTATTTTGCAATTTTTTCACAAAATGATAGACTTTCTATGCTTACATATAAGAATAACCGAGATGTCTTTTCTAAAACACCCCGGCTATCCATTACTTCTTTTTGAACCATCCATTTAATAAAACAATGCTCATTCTATCATATGCGGTGTCAGTCCTCTGACACCACATCTCTCACCTCTCCAGAACCTTACACTTTGTTTCTACCACTTCCACACTTTCATCCGGCTCCACATCTAAAATCGGATGTTCTTTCTTATCCATATCAAGCATTGCATTTAATTCCCCTAATCTTGCGGTTTTCTGTTGTAACTCTTCTTCCTGCACAAAAGGTTTCTGCACTTCCTGTTTCGCTGTTTCAAGCTGTTCCTTTAACGTTTCCAATCGCTCCTGACAATGCAAGAGCCGATCCGGTATCTTCTCAATCTCATTGTCAATACGTGTGATATTTCCATAGATATCTGTTCCAAGCGCTACCGGATAACTTCTTTTGCCTTTCAGTTCTACAACAAATTCTTTTGAAAAGGTATTATAAGAAAGTTCCATCTCAAATCCTCGGTATGCTCCAAGTACAACCGGATCCGGAGATTTCATTGCTTTGCATGCCGCAATCAATACCTGTCCTGCCTCTTTTTTATCTGCATATACTGTTCCTTGTATCTGCATCGGTGGAAAAGTTTCCCGATCTTTCGGTGTATATTCTTTTACATGCGCCAAGTCTTCCTTATATTCTGCTATCCACTTTTCCTGCTGTTTGATCTGCTGTGGAAAATATGTCATCACTTTATCTTCCATCTCATACTTTTGACTTAGATAACTCTGCTTTAAAAGTTGTAACTTCGACACCTGAATATCCAAATCCATTTTTTCTTTGATAAACGGATTTCCGGCAGCAAGCGCTTTGATTTCCGCATAAGACAATGCGGTTGCATCCACATCTTCTACTGCCCTTACCGGATTTTTGGAAGTCATGATCTGGCTGATAATTTTCTGTTTATTTTCAATAACCTGATAGAGATACGCATCAAAGGTTCCTTCCGTCACATAGCGAATAATGTCCACCTTCTTATTTTTATTTCCCTGACGGACCGTCCTACCGGCTCTCTGCTCCAGATCACGGGGACGCCACGGGCAATCGAGATCATGACTGGCAATAATCAAATCTTGCACGTTCGTCCCGGCGCCCATCTTGAAGGTGCTGCCCATCAAAATACGAACATCCCCTTTCCTCACTTTTGCAAACAGTTCTTTTTTTCGGACTTCCGTATTCGCATCGTGGATGAATTGAATCTCTTTCTCCGGCACCCCTTTTGAAACTAACTTATCCCGCACATCATTGTACACACTGAAACTTCCATCTTTTTTCGGCGTAGACAAGTCGCAAAATAATAATTGTGTCAGTTTATCTTCTTTCGTATCGTACCAAAACCGATATACTTCATCGACACAGGCATTGACCTTACTGTTATCATCATCTGGGAGCATTTCATTGACAAGCCTCTGATCTAACGCCAGCTTTCTTCCTTCATTGGTAATTAAAAGCATATTGTCTTCTGTCGGATTGACCATACCATTTCGCACCCGTTCCGCACGTTCTCCTAACTCTGTTACCATCTCCTTTTGCATGTCACTTGGCTTTACGCTAATTACCCAGTATTCTGCTTCTGGTACTGGAAGATTCAACATATCAGCAGTCTGAATATCTGCCACCTCACGGAACATCATCATCAATTCCGGCAAATTATAGAATTTTGCAAATCTTGTTTTCAGCCGGTATCCTGTTCCCTCCGGGGCAAGCTCAATCGCAGTAACCGTCTCCCCAAAGGTAGACGCCCACGCATCAAAGAACTGTAAATTGTGTTCCACCAACGTGTTGTACTGTAAATAACGCTGCATCGTATATAACTCGACCATTGAGTTGCTGATCGGCGTTCCCGTTGCAAAAATAACACCTCGCCCTCCCGTCACTTCATCCATATACCTTGTTTTCATAAACATATCTGAAGATTTCTGCGCTTCTGTCTGTGCAATTCCCCCCACATTCCGCATTTTGGTATAAAGATACAAATTCTTGTACGAATCCGCTTCATCTACAAACAGCCGGTCAATCCCCAACTCTTCAAAGCAGACTACATCGTCCTTTTTACTCTGATCATTGAGCCTTTTTAACCTTGTTTCCAGCGTTTTCTTCATTTTCTCCAATCGTTTGACTGTAATCCGATTTCCTTTCTCCCTTCCTGCCTCTTGGATTCCCAGCACCGTCTCCTGAATCTGTTCCTGTAACATACGGCATTGACGCTCCACACTTAGCGGGATTCTTTCAAATTGAGAATGTCCGATAATGACTGCATCAATCTCGCTGGTAGCAATTCTCGCACAAAATTTCTTCCGGTTTTTCGTCTCAAAGTCTTTTTTCGTTGCCACAAGTAAATTTGCGGATGGATATAATTGTAACCACTCTGCCGCAAACTGGTCAATGATATGATTCGGCACAACGATCATCGACTTATTGCATAACCCAAGACGTTTACTCTCCATCGCAGCGGCAACCATCGTATACGTTTTCCCTGCTCCCACCACATATGCAAGCAATGTGTTTCCTCCATAAATGATACGGGCTACTCCGTTTTTCTGATGCTGGCGCAGCTGAATCTCCGGGTTCATTCCATAAAAGTTCAAATGACTTCCATCGTACTCTCTCGGACGGATGGCATTGAACTTTTCATTATAATACGCAGTCAACCGCTGGCGTCGTTCCGGTTCTTTCCAGATCCAGTTCAGAAATTCCTGTTTGATTAAATCTTGTTTGCCCTGTGCAATGGCGGTTTCTTTCTTGTTGAGAATGGGTTTCTTCCTTCCCGCCTCGTCCTCCACATAGTCATACACACGGACATCCCGCAGATTCAAGGTATCTTCTAAAATCCGATAGGCGTTTACCCGATGGGTTCCATAGGTACTGTTTGCCTTTACATTTCCCTTATCAATGCTTTTCCCTTCGATATACCACTCTCCGGTCACAGGAACAAACCGGACATTCATTTTCCATTGGCAGTAATTCGGTGTCTGCAACAATTCAAACATGAAGTCTTTGATATCTTCCGGTGGTATCCATGTTGCTCCAAGTCGGACATTGATCTCAGATGCACTCAGGTCTTTGGGCTGTACCCGCTTTAACGCCTCTACATTTGGTCGATATAATTCCGAACTCTCAGCGGCAAACATTGCCTCTTTTAACTTTTCCCTGACATTTCCGGACAAATATTCATCTTCCGATACAAACGTCGGCTCTTTTCCCGACAGATCCGGAAGACGGAAAATCACGCCCTCCAGTTCCTTTTCAATCTCCTCTGCGCTCTTTCCAGTCAAGGTGCACATATATTCCATATCCACACGCGCATGTTCTGACAGCGACAGAGACAAGGCTTCGCTGGCTGTATCTACCCGTGTAACGGTTTGATGCGGCTTGATCGTACGCTTGGTAAACATATCCGCTTTCCGTTCTAATGTTCCATCCTCTGCCACAATTTCAAGAGAACACAAAAGCGGGTAGCTGTTGTCCTCCGAAAACACAAGACTGTTTGCTCTGGAATTTAATAATCCATATCTGCTTTGAAACTGGTCATACAAACGATTCAATTTTCTTTGCTGGTCTGCAATGACTTCATCTGAATATTCTTCCATCTGATATGCAATCAGTTCCCGTACACAATCCCGGATGGCGATCATACCTTTTACCCGGTTTTCTCCGGTTACAGATAATTCCACCGGACGCATCCTGCTGTTTTCCCGGTAATAAATTTTCCCATCCCGTAACGCATACGAAAAATTTGCCACATCCGGCTCTGCCGGAATGGAATGATCTTCTGTCTCTACTAGTTCTTCTACTTCATACTCTGTAATCTGTGCAGAAATATTTTGGATCGCTTCTGAAAGCATTTCTCCCAAATCGGCATCTTCAAATGGTTTACAGACAAGCTGCGGTCCATATGCACCGGATACAATCTCCAATTTCCCCAAAACCATCTCCGGATGCTCCTGAAAATACGGATTGATACAGACGATTCGATGCTTCGTTTCTCCATTTTCATTTGTAAAATCATTTCGCTGAAGAACATTTACGTCCACCCATGCCGGCAGTTCTGTACTTCTAGGATTCTCTTTCTTCTGCAAAAACAGAATATCCGTGTTGACGATAGTTCCTGCATTTTCCAAAAAAGTATTGTTCGGAAGACGAATCGCTCCCAGCAGGTCACATCGCTCTGCGATATACTTCCGTACCCGGTTATCTCGTTTGTCCATTGTGCCGCCGCTGATTCCGTTAGATGTTATCAGCGCAAGAACGCCGCCCGGTCTTGTTTTATCAATAGACTTTGCTATAAAGTAATCATGGATCAAAAAGTTTAAGGAATCATACCGCTTATCTAAAACTTTATAATTGGCAAAAGGCACATTTCCAACGACCACATCAAAGAAACTGTCCGGCAGGTTTGTCTCCTCATATCCTTGTACTGCAATCGCAGATTTCTGATATAACTGCCTCGCAATTCTTCCAGAAATAGAGTCGATTTCCACTCCATAGATGTTACAGTCAGATAAATGCTCCGGTTTCATCCCGATAAAATTTCCAATTCCACAAGACGGCTCCAAAATGTTTCCGGATTGTACTCCCATATTCTCTAATGCCTGATAAATGGAACGAATCACAATCGGCGGCGTATAGAAAGCAGTCATGGTCGATTCCCTTGCTGCCCGATATTCTTCCTCTGTCAGAATACTCTTCAGTTCCACATATTCACGATTCCATGCGGAAACAGACTCATCAAACGCATCCGCTAATCCGCCCCAGCCAACATAACCAGATAAAATCTGCTGTTCTTCTCTTGTCGCATAGCGATTCTGTGCTTCGCATTGTTTCAGCACCTGAATGGCTTTCACATTTGCCCGGAACTTTTCTCTTGCAGTTCCCCTTCCAAGCGCATCGTCTGTGATCTGAAACTGAAGTCGTTGGGACTGTGGAATTTCCGGATGGAGATCAAAAGAATCCTTCCTTCTCGGCGTGGCTTTTTCCCACGCCGGAGATAAGTCCTGAGCGGTTTCTTTTTCGGCTGGTAAATCCGGTTCTTGCAAAGATGTCTCTTCTGTCCCTTTCCCTTTCTTCAAAGAATCATTTGCCGGATTTTCTCGCAGTTTCCGCTCAAACTCTTCTCGTGGCATTTCCTCCGTGAAAATCGGATACTTCTGATTGCGCAGGCGAACTACATCCTCAGAAATGGAAAGAATCTCATATTCATCCACTCCGATATATACAAGTGTATCTGTCTGTAACTCATAGACTTCTTCCTGATCCGGCGCTAAATCTTCTGTATTCTCTTCCTCTTTTTCTGTTTCTTCCTCCACATGCTCCGGGGAAGAAAGTGTCTCTGATATAGGAAGTGGAACTGTTTCTTTTTCGGCTGGTATTGGTGTAAACAGACTGAAAACACCATCTCGAAACTCGCACACATCCCGATATGCTTTCTGCATAGACGCATACTTCCGATCAAAATCTGCGGTATTGGCAAGAATAGCAGACATTTCTTCCGCCAGTTGTTCCACACGTTTTTTCTCTTCCAGCTGTGGTCGTATCTGCCGGACTGCTTCGTCATACACCGCTCCGCGCTCATATGGTCGTATCACCTCTTCCGGCTGATCAGAATAAAAATGATAGATTTCTCTAGTAAGAATGTGTTTCTCATATTCTGGAAGATATTCCAGTTCTTTCGCTGTCATATACCGTTCAGCAGCTATCAGCTCTTCAATCCGTTTCGCTACCTGCGACCATTTCAATAAAAGTTGAGGTGCTCCCTCCTGATATCCTCTGCTCAGCTTTAATCCTTTTGCACTATGCTCTTCGCTGATTCCCGTCCCACTTAAAATTGGAGACCGTCCACCCATTCCATACTCTTCTTTCAGAAACTCTTCTTGCTCTCTCCTGCTATGCCCCTGCAAAAAATAAGAGTAAATGCGGAACTTTCCATGCTGGATTCCGCTCCCGCTTCGCAGCACATAATCTACCATTTCCTGGGAAAAAGAAAAAGCAGAGGTCTTTTCCTCTGCCAAGTCTTGTAAAAATTGAAATTGTCCATCCACGGTTCGTAAGAGTTCTGTCTGATCCCGCAGTTCCCCAAGCAGCCGCATGCCCTCAAAATAATCCGCAATCACACTCCAGTCATAATAACTTTGCGCAGTACGAGAAGAAACGCTTCCTTCCCAAAGATGTAACACATTCTGATAGGTTTTATAACCAACTGTTCTGCCATCTTGCAACGTCAACTCTGTCGGTTCATTATTAAAAATATTCTTGATATAGTCTCTGCGTTTTTCCCGGTCTTCTTCCCATTCAAAAAATGCACGGATTTCTGCTTTCTTCGCTTTCAAATAAGGTGTGGTAAGCAAAAGTTCTTTGATATCTTGATCCCGATGAAAAAATGGAAGGCTTTTATCTTCCTTACTTCTGTCATACCATGCTAACGGTTGATCAATTCGGTCCTCACGATCTCCTCCGCTGACTGCCGGATGTTGTTCACCATTCCTACCCATTGCATCTGATCGCTGGCTTTCATCTCTTCCGTCACGTTCTGTGCTTTCATCATCTCTGTTACCAACTGTTCCATCCTGCTCTGTGCTGCGTCTTGTGTCTCTTTCAAGTGCCGGCTCAGTTTCCCTTGCGTCAGAAGATTCAGATAGATTCCGTAACGGTGTTCTTTCAGATAATTCAGACGAAGGGAGCCATATTTCCCAATGTGTACTTCCGGTTCGTCCGGTACGGTCAGATTCGGTAACAGGTAATCGCCCTGCCTGCTGTATGTCACGCTTCTCATGTACAAAACTCCTTTCCATGTTGGCTATTTCTCTGCCTTTTTCTTCAGTATAAAAAACGTTTTCTGTTTGCGCAAAGGTACGATCATTCCGTTTTTGCTCCTGCTGTAACTTTCGGATGGTGTCCGATATTTCTGCTAACGCCATCTCAGCCACATCACTTGCAGCAGTTCCAAATAAGTTGACAAGCTCCGGCGTATGGAAATCCCGGATATTGCGAAAATCTTCTTTCTCCAGATATAACGCAGAATCAATGCCACACCGAACCATTAACATATAAGCGATACTGTTTGATAACAGTGTTCTCGTTTCCACCTCTACACTATATGCATCCAGTTCTTCTAAGAAACTGTCTTGTCTGTATGCAAGGATATCCGGCATATAGTCCAACAGGTTATCTTCCGCCGCATGCTGTGCTGCCTGCAAAATAACCTCTGCAAATTCTGTCACATCCTCTGATACCCGGAACGCATTTCGTAGCGTTTCCTGAACGGCTTCCCGGTTTTCTTCCGTAATCTCCCACAAAGGAACCGGGCGAACCAAACGCTTGTATTTTCCTTCTAACGTATCCGTGACATCAAAATAATATTTCAGCTTTGCGCTACTTCCACTTTTGTCAAATACAGCAATCGCTTTGGAATCATGTTTTACCCACCGTCCAAACTTCCGATTCCAGTCTTCCATTCCCAGAACTGCGGATGCCTCCGGTCTCTGCAAATAGACAAGAAGCTGTTCATCAAAGGGCAGCCGGAAATTCCGGCAGGCAGAATTTAAAAAGCGAAGCCATTGTTCTTCTGTCGCTGTTACTTCTTTGATTTCCTCCGCATACAACTCTGTAATCAAATCATATTTCTTCGCCACAATTCTGCCCTGCCTTTCCCTGCCAAACGAATCTCCGGATACCTCTCTGTTTTTGCATCATCATACGCCATCTCAAGCACCTCCCCTTTTTGTTGTTTACTCTTCTGCGGTCTCTTCTTTCCTTTTGCCTGCCAAAAAGCTAATCACTTTATTCGCCTTTACCGATTTTTGCATCTCATTGATCAGACTAATTTCTGCCACGGTGATTCCCGGTATGGATAAGATTTCATCCATTGTCATTGCAAGAACTGCTTTTTCGGTATCAAATCCCTCACTGACTAACTTAGACAGACATTTGACCGCCTTTTGATTGATTTGTGCCATATATCGATCATCTCCCTGCGTTCAAACAGGGGCAGATTACTCCGCCCCTGACATAACTTCTTTTATCTATTTCTTATTTTTTCTTACGGTTTTCTCTTCGTTTCCAAATAGAAAATCCTGCTACACTTGCTGCGGAAATACCTGCCACAATCAACCACAACATAGCCTGACTGCGATCCCCCGTTTTCGGTGCATCTGATTTTGGTGTTTCCGGTTTTGGCGGCAACTCTTTTTCCACAACTTTTACTGTTTGCCCCTGATCCTCCAGATCTTCATGTGAAGTGATCTCAGTCTCGCTATCTTCACTCACAAGATACAGCTTTTCAAATACAACCACTTCTTTTCCTGCAAGTCCGGTTCCATCAAAAGTAAACGTTACATCCACCGTTCCCTTTGCTTCTTTCGCCTCAAAGGTAGTTTCCGCTGTTACTGGCTTATCATGAATCAACAATTCCTTTCCGGTCGTTTTGTCCATCAGCACACCTGCCACTTTATACTGTTTTCCCGTTTCCAGATTTTCGTAGGCTACCGTATCTACAACCGTCATTTTCTCAGACTCCGTAACTTCCTGATCTCCGTCAGTTCCATCTTTCGCTGTTGTATGAATCTGCGGGAAATAAATACTCTGCTCCTGATCTTCGATATCGGTATGTGTTGCAACTTCTTTCTCTTGATAGGTGAGTGTTTCAAAGGCAACAATCGTTTTACCCTCTAAGGCACTTCCATCAAACACAAAAGTAAGTTCTACGGTTCCCTCTGATGTTTCCGGTGTAAATACGGTCTCCGCAGTCACGTTCTTTCCATCTGCCAGCAGTTCTTTTCCGGTCTCTTTATCCATAAGCACACCGGAAACTTTGTACTCTTTCCCCGGAACTAAATTCTGATAAGAAACAGTATCTACAATCGTTACTTCCTCATCTGCTTTCGATACATGACTATTCGTCTCTGTATCTTTTGCGGTTGTACCGATTTCCGGGAAATAGATGGTCTGTCCCTCATCCGAAAGATCTGCGTGCACTGCAATCTCTTTTTCTTTCCATAATAAGGATTCAAATACAACAACTGTTTTCCCTTTTAGTGCACTTCCATCAAATGTGAAGGTTACATCTACCGTCCCATCTGCATTCTCCGGTGTAAATACCGCCTCGGAAGTGACCGGTTTTCCATCTACTTCTATCGGTTTCTCTGTTTCCTTGTCCATCAAAGTGCCAACTACCCGATATTCCTGCCCCAGTAAAAGATTCTGATATGCCACGGTATCAATCAACGTGACCTTTTTCTCTGCATGTGCAAAATTCTCCTCGGTTGCTTCATCCTTTGCAGTTGTTCCGATTTCCGGGAAATAAATAGTCTGGTCTTCATCGGAAAGATCCGCATGTACCGCCAGTTTTAACTCTTCCTGATACAATTCTTCAAATACAACCACGGTTTTCCCTTTCAAAGAAACACCGTCAAACGTAAATGTTACAGTTACCGTTCCGCTGCTCTTCTTTGCTTTGAACGTTTTCTCTGCTGTTACAGCCTTTCCATCAATTAAAATCGGTTCCCCTGTTTTCTGATCCATCAACGTTCCAATCAGCTGATATTCTTGCCCTTTCTTCAAGCCCTCATATTCCACGGTATCCACAATCGTTACTTTGTCATCCGGCTTGGAAATATGAGACTCTGTTTCCTGATCCAGCGCAGTTGTCCCGATTTCAATCCGATCATCCGTCAACGTCCCAAGCGGTACAGTAACGGAATCTTTATAAATCGTGACTTCGATTTTTAAAAGATTCATCCCCTCATTTGCTTCACATCTCTGTTCTTCCAACAAATACGTGTCATAGGGAAGTGCTCCTCTGCTGTCATCTACCGGTCCGTTTCCAAACCAGATTCCATCGGCAGAGGATTCTCCTTGATTCGTATTCTGTGAATGTTTTACCCAATCGGAAGATGTGCTGGCATATCCATTTTTATCTGTCACAAGGGTGTGACTCTCTCCGGTTGTTTTTGAAGTAATCGTAAATGGAACGTTTGCAAGTCGGTTCAGTTCCCCATCTCCCACCTTTACAAATTCCAAATCTCCACGGTACACCTGCTCTGGAACGGATGCGGTCTGATAACACAAAACCGTCTCTGCTTTTCCATCCCCGGTAATCTTTTGAACAAAAATCTCCGGATTGATCAGATAACCTTCCGGCGACTTTGTCTCCTGCACCGTTACTGTTCCAAGCGGCAGACATGGAGTAGTTCCATCCAACTGATAATAAAATTCATCTCCAGAAACAAGATATTCTTTTGTAAATTTTATTTTCCCTTCCCGGTCTGTCTGAAATACCCACGTTCTATCCGCTGTTTTTCCTGCCTCTTCCGGATTACTGTCCATCTGCTCTTTAAAGAATTTCACCGTAAACTCTGCATGTTCCAAAGACGCAGCTCCCTGCGGTTCATTCTTCTGTGTCTCAGAGTCTATTTTCTGAAGCACAATATCCATCGGATTGTTTTGCGGAACTTCCTGCACCTTTAACGTTGCTGTTACGTCTGCCTCAACTGTCACATCATATCCATTGGCATCAATCGCAAATCCGGGACTCGCTTCGATTTCACGCACTGTATAACTGCCCTCTTCCAACTCCCCGGACTTTGCATACCCATTCTCATCCGTTATAAGCACTGTAACCTGCGTCTCTCCCTGATAAATACCATACTTTGCACCTTTCAGACTGTAATTTCCATTTCCATCTGAAATACTGCCATTTGCTGAACTCTTATACAGTTCAATCCAGCCATACGGTTTTTCATACCAGCTTCCTGCAACCGTCTGATGATCTGCTGCCGGAAGAATAAAGGCACGGAACGATTTCGGTGGTTCCGGCAGGGAATTGATCACACCTACGACTTCCTTTGTCTTATCAATAAAATTTTGCGGTGCGCCATAAAATGCCCCGCCTGCATCATTGTAGTTGTCATAAATATAGGCAACTGTCAGATGTCCGATCACATACGCATCCGTATCAGACCATCCATGAAAACATTGGTCTCTTGTAATCGTTTCGTAGCCATATCCACCATTCAGATAATACAATGCCTTGCGGATCGGTGAATCCTGCGGCAGTAAATTATACTCATACTCTCCCGCCTCCGGCGTTTTCTTCAAAGGTTCCAAGCAGTAAGCTGTGTTTTCCCCGTCAAACGTCATCCTAGTTGTATAATAATCCCCATACGCAATGGTTTCCCCGGAATTAAAATGCAGTATTCCGTCCGCTGCAAATGCGGTAGTTACTGATGTTCCGAATGCTGTCAGCATGGTCAGAACACTTAACATAAATGCCAGCACTCTTCGGCTGTTTCTTTTGAATTTCTTTCTCATAGTCTAAATCCTTTCATAAAAAATCCCCACAAACTGCGGGGTATCTCCTGTTTCTCTCTCATTCAACTTGCTCCAAATCTGCTTCGGCTGTTGGAAAATGTGGATAGCCACACTCCCCTTATTCTTTTTTCGGCTGGTAAACTGCTGGTAATCTTGAGGGGGTAGGGTGTGGGAAGGGGGGAGCAAAAAGAAAAAGGCTGTTCAGATGTGGGAACATGTTTCCAAAAATGGCAAGCCTTATCGTTCTAAACTGCGTTCCCGTTTTCGGTACAGCTCCAACGCTTTCACAATCGTATCCTCAATCTGCTTTTCCGTTGCTTTCGGTGGAAAATATTTCTGTATCCGCTCTCTCGGCATCCGAAACTGCTCCTTTTGATTTCCCTTTTCCTCTGTCAAGATTGAAAAAATCACATTTTCATCCAACCGTCCCTCTTCCGATAACTTCCGCAGTTTAATTGCCTGCGCATGACTCGGCGTACAATCTTCCGATTCTATCGTTTCATATAAATCTGACTGTTCCTCTTCTGACAGATACGATAATTCCACCGCCGGACGCAAAGCAATCTGCAACTTATCTTTTTCCTTTAGTACAGAATTATCCACTAACTCTAACAACTCCGGGATAAGATTCGTTAAACGGATAAAACGACGGATTGTCTCTCTGCTCTCTCCAACTTGCTGCCCTAATTCTTCGTTTGTTCGCAGCCCAAATTTATTTGACACCACTGGTGTCAGATTATTTTGTTTCGGTCTACCCGCTTGTTTATTCATGGCATCCAGTTTCATTTTATAGGCAAATGCTTTCTCTGATGGTAATATCTTCTCTCGTTGTAAATTGGAGTCAACCATGAGAATGGTCGCTTCTTCATCGGAAAGATTTCTTACAATACATGGAATTTCCGTTTTCTCTGCCAACTCACTTGCATATCTTCTCCGATGCCCGGCAATCATTTCATAGCTGCCATCTTCCTTTGGTCTGACGATCACCGGCGAAAGAACACCATACTGTTTTACACTTTCCACCAGATTCGCCATTTCCTCATCCATTCGAATTTTAAATGGATGATTCGGGAAATCACAAATATCTTCAATAGAAATTTCCATAATCATTTCCCGTTTCGCTTCATCTCGTTCCTCTTGCGTACTGAATAAATCATCGGCTGAGGGAAGATTGAAGTTGATTTCTCTTCCTTTCGCCATCCCGAACCACCTCCTTTGTAAAGGCTTGATACGCTTTCGCTACCGTGCTGTCCTTGTCATAACTGTAAATACTCTTTCCGGCGGCGCTTGTCTCTGCTGCCTTTACTGCAATCGGAATTACAGTCTGATACACTTTGATAAACTTTCCATAGTTTTCTTTCAGACTGATCTCTGTGGCACGGGCAAGATTTGTCCGCATATCCGCAAGCGTAAGCAGCACTCCATCCACTTTCAAAGACGGATTGATTTGACGTTGTACCTTTTTAATCGTCTGCATTAACTGTGTCATTCCCTTTAAAGGCAGATAATGCGCCTGAACCGGCACAATCACGCTGTCTGATGCCGCCAATGCGTTGATCGTCAGCATTCCCAAACTTGGCATACAGTCAATCAGAACATAATCATATAATTTCTTTAACGGTTCCAGATACGTTTTCAATGTTGTTTCTCTGCTCATTGCATTTACAAGCAGCATTTCCATCCCTGACAATTCAATATTTGCCGGAATTAAATCAACACCTTCCGCATGGTGCAGCATTCCTTCATCCGGTTTTATACTCTTATCCCGGATAATACTTTCCATATGTGTCGCAAGTGTTACCGGAAGATTATCCTGATCTGCCCAACCTAAAGATGTGGTCAAATCTCCTTGCGGATCAGCATCGATTAGAAGTACCTTTTTCCCTTCATTTGCCAATCCTACTCCAAGATTTACCGTTGTCGTTGTTTTGCCTGTGCCTCCTTTCTGATTCGCAATCGCAATTACTTTACACTTTGATGTCATCCTCTGACTTCCTCCTTTCTTCTCAAATTTAATAGCCACTCCTTTGTGGGGAATGGCTATGTATGGAAATTTAGGCATTAAAAAAACCGGATGATTTTCATTGATTGAAAACCTTCCGGCTATGTAATTTTTCTATTCTACTATTAATTTCTTTTAGCTTATATAAATACAAATATGTAAAATCTTAAAAAACATTATTCTCAAAATTTTATTTAATTATGAAATCATGAAAATATTAGAGTCCAAAGAGCTGAAATTTCCTGTAACCCCCAATTATATAGTCTCATCATTTCATTCGCTAATTCTTCTGCTTTTTCAGGAAAAACAACAAAATATAACGTCACAGCCGAAATTACCATCATAGCAATATTTAATCTGATACTATGTAAAGTATTTTTATAGTCTGCTAAATTCTGCAATATTTCTTTTTTCTCTTTAAATTCTCCAAATACTATATCAACATCATTATCTATTTTTTTTGAATTAGAAATAGCTCTATTAGAAAAATGTGAATGTGAAACAAAAAACGCTTTATTACTATTTTTTGCAATTGCGTCACTATCATCATATATCTGACCTAGTTCATCCTTTGCCTTATTCCATATATCATCTCTTCTATATCTACTGTAATCATCGATTTCTAAAGAGAGTTTATATTTCAATTTTAGCAAAGCATTTAGATGATTCTTTTTTAATTTTATTCTATCTAATTTATGTTTATATATTACGAGCGTTTTTCCAGTTTCCATAGATAAAATATCAAGAAACAAAAATTTAAAATATTCACCTGCATATTCTCTTAAATGATAATATACTTCATCCTTTATTGATTCAAACTGACCAATTTTAATGCCATCATCTTTGAAAATATAAATTATTCTGTTATTTGGATATAATGTCCCATATCTTTCTGAAAGTCTATTATCAAAAAAAACCTTCTGTCTTTCATCAATAAACTGTCCTTGATAAGCGTTAATACCAATCGAATTCCAAAATGAATCATTATCTTCATGATAATCAATGTCTGTAGAGTATGTCTCAATCCTTGGTGGCATTATTTGCTTTTTATGAAGTACAAAAGGGAAAATTGAACCTAGTGCCTCCATAAACTCCCATTCAATACAACCTAGAAATTCATATATCTTATCCGCTTTCAATGATTCATTATTGTAATGAACTGATGTATAATTCTTAAATGCACCAGTTTCTTTGCTTTTTCCAGTCAACGTAGAAAATATATATCCTCGTCTGTCATTATAATTACACTCTATTAATTCTGTTAATTCTTCTATTTTTTTCAAATAAATATTAAACTCAAGAGCTAGATATCCTGAATTTACATTACGTATTTTTAAATAAAAATAATCTATGCTCTTTTCAAGTGGATGATTTTTAAACTCAAAAAGACCACAATTAACTGTATTATACCAAGATAATAATGTCGAATCCATCTGATCGATTTTTTTACATATTTCATCCAAACCATCAATTTCTACCGCAATAAAACGATTTGACCTTCGTTTCATCAAAAGATGTCTTACACCATTTTGCAATTGTTTTATATCTTCTCTTCTTATTAAATCAGACACAATAATCGAATATAATGTAAAAGAATGATTTTCTGGTATTGAATTATCATCACTTCTGAAATGATATTCATCTTCAAAAATCATTTTATAATTATCTTTCCAAAATTCTTTCTTTTTTCCTGGTAATAGCGATAGTATTTTTGCTCTATTACGAGCATAAAAATAAAGAACTTTTTCTTTATTCATTTTTTGTTTTAAGCCATAATATTTCAAAATATTTATCTCTCCTATACATAAAACAGATTAGTAGATTTAGTATTATTAAGATGTTGGGGTCAAAAGAGTTTGTAAAAACTCTCTGACCTACCATATAGTACCTTGAAAATTTTACACAACTGGATTTTTATGGCTTTCCCGATGTTAGTAGGCAATACCAACGTGACAGTTATCCTTTTTGTTATGCCAATACTGGATTTTGAGTATAGTGCCCCAAGCCCTTTCGATAAGTAAAGAGTTTTTTAAAGTTCAATGCTCCGATTTTACATCCAAAGAAAAAACGTCCTCGGATTAGTCCTCTGACCAGCATCCTGTCCGCATGATATTGTCTGCGTAACAGGGACGGCAGGGTTTCAACTCCGTTACGGATTTTGAAGAAATTTCGAAATTCTTCTGTTCCCATGAATCGTTGCTGTTTTGCTCTTTCATGAGATTTTATCGATACAGTAACACTGCTGACACGTTTATGGATTTTTGCTTTACATCGGTCCTTATTCGGACAGTTTGCACACTGGTCTCTTAGGAAGGAAACATGAAATTGCTGGGATTTACCACCAGTATATCCACAGGATTTTGGTTCATATCCTGCCGGACATCTCAATACTTTGGTTCCGGTTTCATTGAATACAAAATCTGCCAGAATGTCATCAATTGGTTTTCCTGATAAATCAGTATTGATCAATCGAATGTTCTTTTCAGCCGCAAGATCATGGTTTTCTTTTCCGGAGTATGCACCATCCGTGATCATTGTGCTTTCTTCATTTTGGATTTCCGTACGAGCAAGGCTGTCTTTCAGAAACTGACTGTCACTGTAATGATTCTGCTCAAACTGATAATCGGTAATCACTGAACCGTTTTTACCGACTGTCTCTTCGAGATTTGCTGCATAACCCTGATGCTCTTTTCCTGCTTTGACTCTGTATGTCGCATCCGGATCAGATGGATTCTGGAGCATTTTGGAATGGAATCCGCCATCTTCTTTTGTACGAAGGCGTCGGGAAGCTTCTTCCACAACAGTCTGTTCGGAAAGACAACGTACCAATAACTGGTATTCCGTAATGTCATCATAATCCGTTCCGCAGGATTTCAGTAAGCTGTCTGCATCTTTCAGAATGGTATCCAATTGATTTACGGTATCAGAATCGTTGCTGTAATAAAAGATTTTATTATAATCATTTGGGTCACAGTAATGTTCCATGCCTTTGATCAGATTGTCGCAATGGTTTTTGTGAAGATAAATAACCAGTTTTGCTACACAAGTATACAGCAGTTCTATGCGGCTGAGTTTTCGGATATTTGCTGCTATCATCATAGAATCCATTCTTTTGATTCTTGGATTGATATCCATGAGTTTGGCGATATTTGTTCCGAGGCCTGTCATACAGCCATGAAGCAGGTCTACACCATAAATTGACTCATAATCATAACAGCGTTTGCGAAAGCGTGAAAGGGTTTTGTCGCTCATTGGCTGTTCGTCAAAACTCGTTGTATGAAGAGCATACTGATAACGTGGATCCAGCATAAGATTTTCAACAACTTCATCATCTGAGATTCCAAAGATTTCTTTGATGATCAGGGCACCAATGCACACATTTACGGGTGTATTTGGTCTTGAAGCGCTGGATGAATACAGAACGCGGAATGGTTCTTCGTTGATTGCAGGAAATATATCTTCTGCAAAAACCTTTGCCCATGAACGTTCCAGAGCTTTCTGCTCACGAGACGTAAGCCCTCCGAAACTGTCAGTAAAAGATAATTGTTGATACGAATTCGTTCTGAATGCCATAAAATTCCACCGCCTTAGATTGATATATACAGTATACCACATTTAGGCGAAGCTGAGGGATTTGTGTAAAATTTTCAAGGTACTATAGTAGGGCTTTTGACCCTAACATCTTATTAATATTTTATTACGAATTTTCTCCACAAAAAGTCACAAATTCCATCCATTCACCTCGTATCATCCCGTCCGTTTAGCCCTTCTCCATCCACAAATTCCGTACAAAACAGCACTAAATACCGCCAAACATCACGCTTTTTAAGGCTCCAATGGATTAGGATACAAAGTATTCTACCGCATTATTCGGGAAGAATTCTTTGAATTCTCCATATAGCTGCGCAGCCAGCGTTTTGTTGTGTGCGATTATGAGTGTTGGTTTATTTAATTGTTGTATGACGTTTGCCATTGTGAACGTCTTGCCAGAGCCTGTAACTCCCAGTAAAGTCTGGCATTGGTTTCCTTCTTGAAAGCCTTTTACAAGCTGGTCGATGGCCTGCGGCTGGTCGCCGGTCGGAGCATATTCTGATACTAATTCAAAATGATCCATAATTTCTCCTTTACTTTATTTCGAATTTCGATTTCAAATTCAATTCCTTTACAATTAAACTTATTCTCTTTCTCTATAGTTGCTGTAATAAAAATTGCCTTATTAATGAGCAAAACAAATAGCTTGCGGCTGATCGCCGGTAAGGGCGTATTCCGATACTAATCCAAAATGTTCCATAGTGAAATTTTCTCTTACTATGTCTAATATCAACCCAAAAATCCGTACATAACTTTGTGTACTTTTCCCCATCACTACTATTATCATGGTAACATGCTATCATAATTGCCGATATAAATCAAGAATATATCGAACATACATTCCCTTTGACATACATATTTTCTTTGTAAAAAAGATGCAGGACATCGCTTGCATCTTTTTCTCTCTATTTTATTATTTAATAATAATCTATCGCATAATTCAAATATTCTTATATAGCACATCTCTAAAAAACTCTCCTCTGAACATTAGTGCATAACTATAACCGATTAATCCTAATCTTGAAATCAATCGACTATGCATCAATCTTTATTCTTTATCATATCTTGCGTAATAGACTGCAATAGATTTTGTATTTATCTCTACTCATTTTGAATCGTCCACTAAGCAGGACCACGCTCACTATTTCTTTATCGTTTCCTATTTTATAATCATAATGATTACAAATTTAGGCAGGAAATCACCCATTTATAAAGTTTTCAAGAATTCAGATTTACTCATAATAGTTGCTAAGTCTTTTAAATCTCCTATCTCAAATCTAATATTTTTTCTTTCTTCTAATTCATCTACAATTAAATATCTATATTCATTTTGATACGAGAAAATTTCCTTTCTCTTTATAAATGACAAATCATCAAGACTATTTGTCATCAAATCCATAATTTTCATTTCATCTTTAATGCTCTCATCTCGATAATATAAAACGTCTCTGCTATAGAGCTGATATTTATTTTCTTTTGCCCCATTTTTTATTCTTTTATCAAATTCTAATTCATCCTCTATTTTTACAACATACTCTCCAAATTCAAACATCTCCTCTATTCTCGATGTACTATATTTGTTATTTAAATGATATAAACATAAGGCAAAATTCCTTTTCTGTTTATTAGCATCAATCGTAAAATTAACCCCTTTTCCTTGTGGCGTCTGATATTTTGTCGTATAATATTTACCTTCCATCTCATCATTTTTTCCAACACATTTTTTCTTTTCAATATACAAATATTCTTTTAGCCGTCCAAATTGTACTATTCCTGATATAAAAGAATCCGCACCTTTTTTATCTATAAATTTTAAAAATGCCATTGTTCTACCTTTCTGTATTTCCGATCTCTTTCATCTTCTTTATAGTCCCAACTTAAAAAAAATCACAAATTCCATTTGTTCGTCTAATATCATCTAATTCATTCCATCCCATTTTGTCCGCAAAATCCGTACCAAATATAAAGTCCTCATTTGCTTTACATACAGACTTCTTTATGTTGTTAATCATATTCCTTAACATAGTTCCTCCCCTTCCACAAACACCATTTTTTTCAACAATCCTGCCGCAGTTTTTTCCCCTCCTGTAAGGCACTCTTTATCTCCAAAAACCAAAAACGAATCTTTTGCCCGAGACACCGCAACATTCATAAGATCCGGTGCTCTGTTAATAAAATAACACCCATCTTCACTTCCATACACACTGGAAAACAAAATGACTTTTCGCTCCGCCCCTTGAAACGTATGTACAGTTCCAACATCAATAAACTTTGAATACTCCGGAAGTCTACGTTTTATAAGATTCTTTATCAAAAAACTTTGGCTCTTAAAAGGCGTGATAATCCCCAATACTCCTCTCTCCTCAATGCCATCTTTGTCGCTGTAGCATAATAAAATTTTTTCATATTTTTTCTGCAGCCACATTATAATAGCCTCAGCTTCTTCTCTGTTTCGTCTGCTTCCTCCGTATTTCTCTGATTTTGCGGTGGTAACCTGTCTGAATCCCATTACCGGAAGAAGCCCTCTTAATTCATTGTACTCAGCTGCATAAAAGGAACCCCTCTTAGGTTCCAATTTCCCCTCATATACCAGTTTGTTACAATATGTAATTATTTCATTATAACACCGGCGATGTTCACTTAAAAATAGCCCTCTTTTATATTTATTAAATTCACAGGATAGTGCAGCCATTTTCATAATACTGGATTGAGAACAATTTAAACCATTTTCTTCAAGCATACCGTATTCACCTTTATTTGCAATTACACCATTACTGATTGCCATTGCAATATCAAGAGCTCTTGCAGTTCCCCATACGGGCGGTATTTGTTCTTCATCCCCTACAATAACTGCTTTTTTAGCTAAGGAAAACGATGCGGCAGCAATCTCCGGAGATGTCTGTCCCGCTTCATCTACGACTAATAAATCTATATAGTTACACATAAAATAGTTCTTTTTATCATTTCCGTCATATGCCCAAAACTGTTTTGGAAGCATAAAAAATGTCATAACCATACACGGTGATATCATAGCAATCCGATGATACATATCATCCAGTATATTTTTAAATGTTTTTCCTTTTTGCTTCTCACTGACCGGATTATCTTCCTTCAACCAACGACTCTCATAATAATGTACTGCCAGCCAAAATTCTGCATATCTTACCCGATCCAATACATCGTTCAATTTACACAAGTCGAATTCATTTAACACACTGTCCTCCGGAACTGCAACATTATATTTTTCAAAGTTTTGATATCCTTCTTTTAAATGTTCCATCTTTATATCTATTTCTTTTTTTTGACTTTTTAATTTTTCTATTTTATCGTCTATACAAAGCTTCTGTTCCTGCAACTGACTTTTTTGCAAATCATTATCACATATTTTCTGCATATAAACTTTTTCTATCTCATCTATTGACATATCACGTCTTAAAAAGGATAATTCCGCTTGATTTACAAAGGAAAATGACCATCTTTGTATCTTGCTTTTAAAACAGAAAAACTTTTTTAATAATCGTACATACCACGGAAATTGCTGATAAGCTTTTCGCCATTCCTGCATCCTATTTAAAAACCATTGTGTAGTTTCCTGAATTTTTTCTATTTGATTTTGCAAATCATTTCTAATCGCTTCTTCTTTCCGTATGTTCTGCATTATCCTTTCTACATATGCTCCATACGATTCCCTACCGAGAACGCTTTTTATATTATCTAACATAGAGATACAATTTATTCTGTCTTTATTTACTTTCTCCAATTCCTTCCACAATATTTCTTCACATAACGCAAAATCAATACTTGCTGTCTCTCTTCGAAAATATTGATGAAATTCTTGTTTAAATAACCTTCCTGAGGAACGTCTATTTTCTTTTGACTCAAGTTCATCTACAAATCCACCCCCGCGTACCGTCGTATACTGATATCGTTTTTGGGCAGCTTCCTTTACTTTCCCATTGGAGGGAAAATAAACTGCAAAGCTATCTGTTCCAGTAATCCACTTATGTTCTAAATTAGAAATCCCAATCTCTGAAATCTGTCCAAAAGAATCAATAATATTTGTAACCGCCTGATTATTAGTGGATGCTGCAACAATAATCGGTGCCCTTTCCCTCTTCAATGCAGATTTTACATACATGTCTGCCACTACAGACTGCAAAAAAGTAGTCTTTCCTGTTCCCGGAGGTCCACTGACTGCCAAAAGATTTCCTTCTTTTATTTCTCCAAAATGGTTCATTGCCTCACGCTGAGATGGTGACAATGGATATGCCCCTCCCATTTGTCCGACATGAGCTTTCATTTTACTTATATCAGTATTTTTTATCAGCGGTTTTGAGGGCTCTATCTTTCCATTCGTTATTTTATCATACAAGGAATTAACAGTTCCCTTTATCAACGCATTATACAACTGCAAAATATAAAAAGAAGCATTAACTGTCGAATCCTGAAACAAATAATATCTGCCATCTGCTTTAAACAGTTCATTTCCATTTCTAATGTAGTTACTTTTAAATGGTATCTCTGCAACAAATTCATAGAGTTTGATCGCATATGCTAAATAATCCTGCCACGAATCCAACTGATATCTTTCGTTCGTAGTATGCTCCAAAAATTCATCATATTTCTCACCATCTCCTACAGCAAGCAAAGGATCCTCCATAGGTCTTAAATACTCCCGCGGTATCCAAGGTATTTTCCCTTCAACCGGCATACATAACTTTCCGGTACGGGTTACGCATAACGGCAAAAAGAAAAATGAAGTCATCTCTTCTATATTGTCTTCCATCTTTCCGCCATCCCGGAATTCCGTTGCTAATGTCTTTAATGCAATAATTACATTTTTTATCTTTAATTTTTCTTCATCATTATCGCTCTCTGCATCATACTCCTTCTTCCATATATTAAAATTATTCTCTTCACTTAACTTTCCAGATAATAATTCCCCTTCTGTAACTACAAAAAAACGCTCTTTTTTATAGTTTACGGTTCCTTGCATACTTGCTGCCACAGCATTTCTGAAATATCGTGTAACACTTTTCATTTTGAATCTTCTCCTACTATAATTAATCCCTATTGGAGGGTTATCATCTTCCGTGTTTTCTTCAGTTGCAAAACACCCCAAATCTTACCTCTTCGTTCTACTTATCTTTCCTAATCTTTTGCCTATTATATCACTTTTTCCATGCTTACATAACTGTCATTGTGTAAAATGCGTATCATCTTTTTGCAGCTCCTGTTATATCTGTTCAGATTTTTTAAGTCATTTTTCTCCGTCATTTCATAATGTTTTCTCATTTTATCCAATAAATTACGTTTTGCCATGAACTACACATACGGGACTAGATTACTGCCAGAATCATGTATACAATCTGAGTGATAATCCAGATTTCCCACAAAAAACCGACTGGATTTATCCAATTGGCTATTTTACATAATATTTTATTCTGCCGCATAAATTGACAAGTTTTCTATTCCCATCTATAATGTTTATATTACAATCGTAAGATTTAAAAGGAGAGAACTTATGAGCACATTCCCGCAGATTTCCGAAGCAGAATTTGAGGTCATGAAGATCGTATGGAAATACGCACCTATCAACACAAATGAAATTACCGAAAAGTTATTGCCTACTACAAACTGGAGTCCTAAAACAATTCAAACTTTAATCAAACGCCTTGTGACCAAAGGCGCGCTCACATACGAAAAACAAAGTCGTGTATTTGTTTATACTCCTGCAGTAAAAGAAGATGAATACATCAGACAACAAAGTTCTTCTTTTCTGAACCGTTATTATGATGGCAATATTACAGCTATGGTATCTTCCTATATAGAAAATGACAAATTATCAAAATCGGAATTAGATACACTCCGAACTCTTCTTTCACAGAAACAGGAAAAAGGAGGAGAATAATATGTCTGATTTCATGATTCGCTTTCTTATCTGCAACATATTATTTTGCGGCATCATCAGTATCCTTTTGCTTATGAAACATATTTTAAAAAATTGTCTGTCAAGCCGGATGCAGTATAACTTATGGTTTCTGTTGCTTGGACTTTTAACAGTTCCATTCTTACCTTCTCATTTTTTCAAGTTTTCAGAACTATTTTTCGGTTTCACGAACTTAAAGTTTCTTCCTTCTGCCGCCACAAAAAACGCCTCGGCTCCACCACTTCACACGAACATCGCAGGCGCAAAAGATTGGATGGATGACTTTGCGCTCTCCGTAAACGAAGCATCCTCATCCGCAATCGGTTATCTGCTATTTACTCTTTGGATTTTGGGTATTATCATTATGATAATATTAGCAATCCGATCTGCTCTGTTCCTGCATTCATTAAAAAAATCTGCATCACCTCTTGAAGATCAGGATGTTCAAAAATTATATCGACGCTGCCTAAATGACACAAATATTACAAAAAGTATACCCGTATACAGCGCTGCTTATCTAAAATCTCCTGTTATTGCAGGATTTTGGAAACCGTGCATCTTTCTTCCCGTTCACCTGATATCGGATAAAAATGAAACAGATATCCGGTATATGTTGTTGCATGAACTTCAGCACTATAAACACAAAGACGGATTTATCAACTATTTGATAAACCTCGCCGGAATGATATATTGGTTCAATCCGTTCGTCTGGTACGCACTGAAAGAAATGCGCGGCGACAGGGAAATTGCCTGTGATAGTTCTGTTTTAAACCTGCTGAAATCCGACGATTATGTAACTTATGGAAATACGCTGATTAACTTTGCCGAAAAGATTTCTCTGACTCCATTTCCCTTTTCCTCCGGCATCGGAGGAAATATGAAGCAGATGAAGCGAAGAATCCTAAATATTGCTTCTTATGAAAAACCGACATTACAAAAAAAACTGAAAAGCTTCATTGCTTTTCTGATGATATCTATTCTCCTTTTCGGACTTACACCGTTTGTCTCTACCTATGCGACAGATGAAAAGCAATATCAGTGGAACACAACTTCAAAGAATTGTTCTGAAATAGACCTTCGTAATTATTTCGGAAAATATGAAGGTAGTTTTGTATTATATGACTTAAAAAGAGATGTCTGGAAAATACACAATATAGACCGAGCTGTCTTACGAGTTGCTCCAAACTCCACCTACAAAATATATGATGCTTTGTTTGGATTAGAAGAAGGTGTCATCACCCCTGCAAATTCCTTGATCAAATGGAACGGGAAAAACTATCCTTTTGAAGCGTGGAACACCGATCAAACATTACAATCAGCTATGGGAGCTTCCGTCAACTGGTATTTTCAGACTATTGATGAACGGCTTGGAGCCGACTCTATTCAGAAATACCTTCACCAAATCGGATATGGAAATGAGAATTTAAGCGGTAATCTTTCTTCCTATTGGTTGAATTCCTCCCTGAAGATTTCCCCGATAGAACAGGTCGAGCTTTTAGTCAAACTGCATAATAACCGCTTCGGATTCTCCTTAGAAAACACCGGGACTGTAAAGAACGCCCTCCACATCTCCTCCTCTGCTTTCGGTGACCTCTACGGAAAAACCGGAACAGGACGAGTAAACGGACAAGATGTCAACGGTTGGTTTATCGGCTTTGTAGAAAATGCAGATAATACTTATTTTTTTGCTTCCAATATTCAGTATCAAAAACACGCCACCGGTAAAAAGGCTTCAGAAATCACCTTATCTGTTTTATCGGACTTAAATATATGGAGATAAACTAATTATCTCCATACAACTCTTCCCACTCTGTTCTTGTCAAGCGCGGTACGTGCCATCTAATCTCCGGATTGTTTATCGGCTCGATAATCCGATTTCCCACATACTGTATACCTCCATCTTTCGTATCGCGCACAGTTACTTCATGGATGTACGCTTTTGATACCCCTCTATAAGGAAAAACAGCCTGTACCTTCAATGTCAAAGTTCCGTCATCATTATTCACATATCCAATAACTTCCGGATACGGATATTCCGGATATTCTGTTTCTTCAAGCCCTCTCGGTTTGTATTCATAGACTTCTTCACACGGATAATAAACTGTCTTCGACTGCAACACTTCACTGCTGATTTTGAATTTAGATTTGATAACCGGTTCAAATTTTTCTTTTGAAATTAAATATACCGCGCTTGTTCCCATTGCATTTCCAAAAGTAAACTCTCCGTTCGCCGTATGATTTTCCTGATAAAACAAATCAAACATATCATAAAAATCTAGCTCTGCGAACTCTTCTTCACTCCAGTCTGTCAGAAACATATTATTACGTTCATATCCGATCGGAAGTATATATTTACGGTTTAGTTCTCTGCATGTTTCATCTAATGACAGTACCCTATATGCCATATATTCCATAATCTCATTTCTCGTAACTTCATAAGATCCTTCAAAGGCTAACCGACCGGAAAACATCAAATGTCCGTCTTCTGTATATTCCCATGATTCTGTCCTGTACATATCTTCTGAAGATTGCTTTAATTTACCATTCTCATAAATACAATAACTTCTGATCATATTTACAATTCCGTCATGTGTCTCCATATTCCGAATGATGCAGCTCCCTCCCTTTGCAACTTCTACAACGGTCATGCGTCCATTTTTCTTTGCTTCTGCCTTTTCACTAAACTGTATGAGTTTTTCATACTCTGTCATGTTGACCTGATTTTCGCTGTCAACTGCCGTAAAACCTTTCTCTCCTAATTCTTTAATAAGATCTCGGATCATTTCCAAATCATCCAGTTTACCTTCTTTTTCAGCTTTCGCATAAGTCTTACTGCAAATTTCCAGTATTTCTTCTGCTTCTTTTTCTTCTGATTTACTTCGTTTCATTACTGTTTTATCCGCATTTTCACTTTCCTGCCGTACTGATTGAATGTCTGTGTTTCCCGAATCTTTTTTTACAAAAAAACTGCACCCGGACAAATTCATTGCCAACATGATTCCGCTCACCACAACTCCTCTTTTCCAAATTCCTTTTCTTTTCAAACTATCGTCCTCTCTTTTTATTACACTTGTAAGATTTTAATCGAAAAATTTTTGTTAACGAATATTTTTCATTCATAAATATTACACCTGTAATATTTAAAAGTCAAGTCAATTTGTTCAAAGAAATCTTTATAAATGTTAGCAACATTTTGTTGCTTTTGTGATATATTCTTTGTTAAGTTGCATATAAATCCATTTACAGGAAAAATTGGTATAATAAAAAAGATATTTAAACAAATTTCAGATTTCTTATAAATGGAGGTGTCTTCGTGTCTAATATTCAGCTGGCAGCCAATCTTCAACGGCTTAGAAAAGATCATCATTTTACACAAACTCAATTTAGTAAAAAATTGAATATTTCAAGACAGGCGTACTCTAATTATGAAACAGGAAAACGGATTCCCGATTTGGATATCATTATCCGCATTGCAAATATTTATCATATTTCTCTCGAAAATTTGCTTACGCAGACTTGTTCAAAAGATGGTCTTATCAATGAAACTTCCGGTCCGTATTTCACAGGAATGGTTGTTGACAGTGCAGACACTATTTATTTGACAAGAGAAGAAATTGATTTGATCACACATTATCGAAATGCCGATGCTGACGAACGCAAGCTAACACAAAAAGTACTGGGATTTTAACCTTATAATTATAAATACGAGACTATGAAGAAAAGTCTGTAAATATGATCTTCTATGATAAGAATGAGCGATAGGCTTAAACAAAATCAGCTTTTC